>Ga0114945_10000073_pt1 | contig 54835 bp, 61 predicted proteins | sample OV2TP3_FD_87194 | JGI IMG/M metagenome (GOLD analysis project Ga0114945, IMG submission 87194) | Hot spring microbial communities from Beatty, Nevada to study Microbial Dark Matter (Phase II) - OV2 TP3 | ecosystem: Environmental > Aquatic > Thermal springs > Hot (42-90C) | place: USA: Beatty... | reverse complement strand
GGGCGGCCGGCGGGTGCGCCGGCCGCGCGCTGCCGAGGCGCAGTCGCGTGCGAGGGCCAGGCCTTGACACGCGCGCGGCCGGTCCCGAATAATGGCGCGCCTTGCACGCTGTTGGCGATGCGCACCTGCACGTCTGGGACGAGACTGCCGCCGGCAAGGACCCCGAGCCGATGCGCGCGGCCTACAGCCCCCAGTCGCCCGCGCCCGCTAGAGCTGTTCCTCGACTACATGGACGAGGCGGGCGTGGACCGGGCCGTCCTCGTCCAGCCTTGGTTCTCAGTCGTGAACCCTCAACGGAAAGGATGAAGCGATGAGCGTCACGCGCCATGACAAAGGCCCCCGGCTGAGCCAAGCCGTCGTTCACGGGAACACCGTCTACCTCGCCGGCCAGGTCGCGGACGACGTCTCGGTCGGCGTGAAGGGCCAGACCGAGCAGGTCCTCCGGAAGATCGACAAGCTCCTCGCCGCCGCTGGGACGAGCAAGACGAAGCTCCTCTCGGCCACGGTCTGGCTCGCGAACATGGGGACGTACGACGAGATGAACGCGGCCTGGGACGCCTGGGTGGACCCGGCGAACACGCCGGCGCGCGCGACCGTGGAGTCGCGGCTCGCGCGGCCGGGCTACCTGGTGGAGATCGCGACCATCGCCGCGCTCTGAGTATATCGGGAGGGGGCCTCGACGGCCCCCTCCCGGGCCTCCCCCAGAGGTTGCCGCGGCAAAGCCGCGGCTCGGAGCGGAACGCCACGGCCGCGAGGTGGATGTGACGGGAGCGTTGCGAGAAGCCCGGGCGGGGAGAATCGAGTTTCGGACCCGCCTCTGAGTCCTCCGACGCCCCGCGCTTGCCGGAGCGCGCGACCTGCACTATGCTTTCGGGCGCCGGAGGCGGATCCGGACTCACCCCTCCGGCGTGACGCGACGGCCGGGGTGGAGGAGGTCTGCCGTGGCCATCCAGGTGCGGAAGGTGACGCCCCATTGCGGCGCCGAGATCGTTGGCGTTGACCTCGCGGGCCCGCTGGGCGACCGCACGATCGAGGAGATCCAGTCGGCGCTCGTCGAGCACTGCGTCATCTTCTTCCGCGACCAGAGGATCACGCCCGAACAGCAGAAGGCGTTCGGCCGGAGGTTCGGCGAGCTGCACATCCACCCGGCCTACCCGTTCCTGCTCGAGGGGCATCCTGAGATCATGGTCATCCACGCGGACGAGACGTCGAAGCGCGTGGCGGGCGAGGACTGGCACTCGGACGTCTCCTGCGACCCGGAGCCGCCGCTGGGCACGATCCTCTATATGCTCGAGGTCCCGCCGGTCGGCGGCGACACCCTGTTCGCGAGCATGTACGCCGCCTACGAGGCGCTCTCCGAGCCGATCAAGCAATTCCTCGAGGGGATGACGGCGATCCACGACGGCGAGCATGTCTACCGCGGGCGGTACGAGGGCGACACGCCGGAGGGGCGGGCGTTCCCCAAGGCCGAGCATCCGGTGATCCGGACCCACCCCATCAGCGGGCGGAAGCTCCTGTTCGTCAACCGGGTCTTCACCACGCGCATCGTCCAGCTCGCGAAGCACGAGAGCGATGCGGTGCTCGCGATGCTCTACCGCCAGATCGAAACGCCGGAATTCCAGTGCCGCTTCCGGTGGCAGCCAGGCTCGATCGCCTTCTGGGACAACCGGTGTGCGCAGCACCACGCGCTGTGGGACTACTACCCGCACCGGCGCCACGGCCTCCGGGTGACGATCCGCGGAGACAAGCCCTTCTATCGCCCGTGACAGGCGTGGCCTCGCCGACTCCAGTGGCCGGCCACTAGGCGGTCTTCGTCAGAGCGCTCACGCCAACGCCGTCGCACCCGTCACCTCGTCGAGCGCGCGGAAGAGGGCGCGCAGGTCCGCCGCGTCGTTGTAAAGGTGGACCGAGACGCGGATCCGGCCATCGCTGCCCCAGACGAGGACGCGCCGCTCGGCGAGCCGCGCCGCGAGGCCGGGCGCGTCGGGGGCGAGGAAGCAGAGGTTGCCCGCGCGCTCGTCGGGCTTCTCCGGCGTGATGACGGGCCACCCGCGCGCCCGGAGCCCGGCGAGTGCCTCGCCGCCCAGGTCGAGGGCGTGCTGGCAGACGGCGGCCGGGTCGAGCCGCGCGAGCGTGGCGAGCGCGTTGTCGAGGACGAAGAGACTGAGCCAGCTCGGGTTCCCGGCCTCGAGGCGGGACGCGTCGGGGCGGAGCGGCATCGCGAGCGGATCGGCGGGGCCGCCCCGGCGGACGACGCTCCGCCAGCCGAGCGTCGCCGGGGCGAGCGCGCCGACCCGGTCGGGGGCATAGGCGAAGACGCCGACCCCGTGGGTCCCGAGGAGCCACTTGTAGCAGCTCGAGACCACGAAGTCGCAGAGCTCGCCCGGGACCGGGACGACGCCGAGCGCGTGCGAGGCGTCCACGGCGAGCCACGCGCCGCGCGAGCGCGCGAGGTCGGCGCAGGCCGCGAGGTCGAGCCGCTGGCCCGTGAGGAAGCTCACGTGGCTCACGAGGATCAACCGCGTGCGGCGGTCCGCCGCCGCCGCGAGGTCGTCGAGGGCGAGATAGTGGTCGCGGGTCCGGACGACCCGGGGCTCGACGCCGCGGGCGCGGAGGGCCAGGACCGGGTAGATCGCCGAGGGGTACTCGAGGTCGGCGAAGACCGCGTTGTCCCCCGGGCGCCAGTCCACGGCCCGGACGGCCTGGTTCAGGCCCTCCGAGGCATGGGCGAGGAAGGCGACTCGCTCCGGCGCCACGCCGAGCATCTGCGCGATGCGCGCCCGCGCGCTGGCGTAAACGGCGTCCAGCTCCGCGCGGGCCGCCATGCCGGCGCCCTTCACCCGGCCGAAGCGCCGGCAGGCGTCGTCGTGCGAGCGGAGCCACGGGGCCTCGCCGCCCGTGCAGAGGTGCGCGACCCCCTCGAGCCCCACGAACTCGCCCCTATCGAGGAGCGCCACGCGACCCAGCGTAGTAGAATGACCCGGCCTCGCACAAGCGTGATGCGCCCCCCGGCGTCCGGGTGGGGCGCGGAGGAGCCGACCCGATGGCCGTGCCGACGACCGATTCCGCGATGTACCGGACGATGCACCGGCAGCCGGAGGACCTCCGCCGCCTGCTCGCGACCGGCTGGGGGCCGGCGGCGGAGGCCGCGGAGCGTCTCGCGCGCGCCGAGCGCGTCCTCGTGGTGGGCATCGGCACGAGCTACCACGCGGCGCTGGTGGGCGGCTGGCTCCTGCGGGCCGCGGGCGCCGACGCCCGCGCCGTCCACTCGTTCGACCTGGCGCTCTACCCCGAGGCGGCCGCGCTCCGGGCCTCGGACGCCGTCGTCGTCATGGCGCACACCGGCGTCAAGCGCTTCTCGGCCGAGGCGATGGCGAAGGCGCGCGCGGTCGGAGCGGCGGTGCTCTCCGTGGGGAGTCTCACGGCCGAGCACCCCGACTCCCAGCTCGTGCTGCGGACCGTGGAGCGCGAGAAGTCGGCGGCCTTCACGGCCTCCCACCTCGCGGCGATGACGGTGCTGGCCCAGGTCGCGACGGAGCTGGGCGAGCGTCGCAAGACCGCCGGCGTCGAGGGGTTCCGGGGCGCGCTGGGGCGCCTCCCCGACCAGATCGCGGAGGTGCTCGCGCGGGAGGCGGAGGTCTGGCCGGTGGCGCAGGACGCGGCGAGCCGCCGGATCTACGCGGCCGGCGCCGGCCCCAACGAGGCGACGGCGTTCGAGGCGGTCATCAAGGTGCGGGAGGCGGCCCACGGGTGGATCGACGCGCTCGGCCTCGAGCAGTTCCTCCACGGGCCGATGGTCTCCGTCAACGCGGGCGACCTCGTGATCCTGGTGAACGTCCCGGGGCGAGGCGCCGAGCGCGTCGCCCAGAGCGCCGCGACGTTCGATGCCCTCGGCGCGCGGCTCTGGCTCGTGGGGCAGGGGATCCCGGCGCTCGCCCGGGCGACGGTCTTCCTGCTGCCCGAGACGCCGGAGCTCCTCTCGCCGCTGCTCGCGGTCGTCCCGATCCAGCTCCTCGCCTACGGGATGGCGGTGGCGCGGAAGGTCAACCCGGACAGCTTCCGCCGCGACGACCCCACCTACGCGGCGGCCTTCGGACTCCTGAAGCTCTAGAACCTCGGAGGGGGGCTGCGCCCCCCTTCCGACGGCCCTTCCGGCAAAGCCGGACCGTTCGCCCTTCGGCGAACGGCTCGGGCCTGCCTCCCCCCAGGAGGGGGACGGCCTCCCCCGAGGTCCCCCTACTTCACCGGGATCATCAGGTGCTCGTACGGGGTCCCGGCCCACATGACCCACGGCTTGCCGGAGCGGGGATCCGTGCCGTAGGCGTTCGGGTCGAGCTTCCCGGTCGGGAACACCATGACGTGCGGCGCCTCCTTCATCCACTTTTCGCCGGCCGCCGGCTTCGTCGCGAAGGGATCCGTGTTGCTCGCGCTCCCGCCGCCCCGGAGCATGTAGCCGAGCCCGGGCGCCGCGAGCTTCGGCTCCTTCTTGGCGAGGTAAGCCTGGATCCATTCCATCGAGGGCTTGTCGAAGCACTGAGGGTCGTTCGCCGGCGTGCTCGGGTCGTCCGGGAAGCAGGTCCAGTCGTTCGTCCCCTTGCGGAGGACGGCGGGCTGGTCCCCGGGCTTGGCCGGCCAATCCAGGACCGTCGCGTTCTGTGCGAGCGACCGCGGGGCCGCGCTCATCGCGTTCCGGATCTTCGACTCCTTGGTCCGGCCCGCCGGCTTCTTCGCCTCCGCCGGCTTGGCGGGCGCCTGGGTCTGCTGCGCCTCGAGCCCTGTCGCGAGGGCCAGGATACCCACGGCAGCGAGAAGGATACCGATCCGCTTCATGATTCCCCTCCGTGTGAGGATGTGAGCCCGACCAGGCGGTTTCAGGCTACCGGACCCCGTGCTGCCGCGCAAGCGCGCGACTCGCGCTTGCCGAGGTACCGGGGGTCGCCGGTCACCGCGCTCCGACCCGCCCGGCGCGCATCGTCGGAGCGAAGACCTCGACTTCCGCCAGGACGCCGTAATGGTCGGAGGGCCAGAGGACCCGCCCGTCGGGGAGCTGCCCGGGCCTGTCGAGCACCACGCGGCTTCCGAGGACGCGCCCGGCCACCTCGGTCCCGGGCGCGAGGAAGACGTAGTCCACGCGACGCCGGACCGTGGGTCCGGCCGAGTAGACCTGCTGCCAGACGGTCATGCCGGGCGCCGCGGGGTTCGCGGTCCGGAACGCGTCGGTGAACGCCGCGTCCTCGGTGAGGACGGCGATCGCCGGCGAGCTCTCCGGGGCGTTGAAGTCGCCCATGACGACGGCGGGCAGCCAGCCCCGGCGGGCCCGCACCAGCTCGGCGACGTGGCGGGTCTGGCAGGGGTTGCCGGAGGTGTGGGTCGAGACCACGGGAAGCCGGCCCCACGGGGTCTCGAGCTCCGCGTAGAGGGCGACCCGGACCTCCATGAAGCGACCGCAGCGCCGCAGGTCGAGGGTCTCGGAGGCCACGATGGGGAAGCGGCTGAGGATCGCCGGGCCCTCGGTGAAGTTCATCACCGCGGCGATCAGGCGGTTCAGCCACCGGGCCTCGAAGACCCGGAAGCTCGCCCGGGCGTGGACCCAGTGGTACCCGAGCCGGTCGGCCAGGCGCTCGGCGACGTTGCCGCGTCCCCGCCCCACCGAGGCCTCCTGGAGGCCGATGACGTCGGGGCGGAGCACCGAGAGCTCGGCCGCCGCCAGCTCGAGCCGCCGGTCGAGATCCTGGCCGTGGCCGGCCCAGCCCGAGAGGACCCCGCCGTGGAGCAGGTTGTAGGTCACGATCCGGAGCGGCCGCGGCGGGTCCACCCCGCCCTCCCCGGCGGCCGCGGCGGTGGCCAGCGTGACCAGGAGGAGCGCTGCGCGGAGGGCCGTCACCGTGGCGGCTCCCCCCGCGGGCGCCGGCGGCGCGGCCAGACGTCAGCGTTCGCCAGCGTCTGCGGCCTCTCGCCCCGGAGCACCCGCAGCATTGCCCCCGCCACCTGGAGGGCGATGGCGCGGTCGGCCTCCTCGCTCACCCCCGCGACGTGGGGCGTGCAGACGACGTCGTCGCGCGCGAGGAGGGGGTTGTCGGGCGACGGCGGCTCGGCCTCCCAGACGTCCAGCGCCACCGCGCGGAGCCGGCCCTCCTCGAGCGCCGCATGGAGCGCCCGCTCGTCCTGCACCCCCCCGCGCGCCGTGTTCACGAACACGGCGCCCGGCTTCATGAGCCGGATCGTCCGCTCGTCGATCCGGTGGCGCGTCTCGGGGGTGAGCGGCGCGTGCCACGTGACGACGTCGGCCTGCGGCAGGAGCGCCTCGAGGGTCTCGACCGGCTCGGCGCCCCGCCGCCGGATCTCCTCGGCGCTCACCCAGGGGTCGTGACCGAGCACCCGCATCCCGAGCGCGCCGGCCAGCCGGGCGACGCGGCGCCCGATGTTGCCGACGCCCACGATCCCGAGAGTCTTCCCGCGGAGCTCGGTGATCCCGCGGTACCGCGCGGCGCCCCAGTCGCCCGCGCGGGCCATCCGGTCCAGGGCGCGGGTCCGCTTCGCGCAGCAGAGCATCAGCATGAGCGTGTGCTCGGCGACCGCGTCGGCGTTGGCCTCCGGCGCGTGGACCACGGCGATGCCCAGGCGCGTGGCGGCAGCGAGGTCCACGGTGTCGAGGCCGGCGCCGTACCGCCCCACGACCCGAAGGCGCGGGCAGGCTGCGAGGAGGCGCTCGGTGCAGGCGGGGCGGTGGCGGACGAGGATCCCGTCGGCGTCCGCGGCGGCGCGGATCAGCCCCTCCTCCGTCAGGGTCCCGCACTCGGCGACGCGGGCCTCCGCTTCCAGCAGCGCGCGGCCGTCCGGGTGGGGCGCCACCGCGAGGACGATCAGCGGACGGGCGGTCATCGGGTCCCCCCGCACCCCCGCCCCCTGTCGTCCAGATCGCCGGGACGGCTCGGGCCTGCGGCCCTCGCGACGTCCCGTCCCTCCGGTGGCCTCAGGGGGGGAGGGGAGTAGCGTGCCGCCCCGTCGCGATCGCCAGGCCGCGCTGACCAGGATGTCATCGGGCGGTCGCGTCCGCGCGCGGGAACTCCCGCTCGAGGAGCCCCGGCAGCTCGGCGAGCGTGGGGATGACGAAGGTCGGTCCCGAGCGGGCGAGCTCCTCACGCGTGAACTCCCCCGTGGCGACCGCGATGCTCACGGCGCCCGCGGCCTTGGCGGAGAAGACGTCCTGGGGGGTGTCACCGATCACGATCGTCTCGCTCGCCGCCACCGCGAGGAGCTCGCTCGCCTTCAGCACCGGGTCCGGGGCGGGCCGGTGCTCCCGGACGTCCTCGTCGCAGACGAGCGGGTACTCCCAGCCGAACCGCGCGAGGATGGCCCGCCCGACGACCCGCGGGAAGCCGCTCGCCAGCGCGATCCGCCACCCGCGCCCCCCGAGGGTCCGCAGGCACTCGGCGGCGCCCGGCATCGCCTCGAGGCGCCGGGCCTCCTCCACCAGGATCTCCTCGAACTCGCGCATGCAGGCCGCTACGACCCCGGCCTTGTCGGGGACATCGCCCAGGGCCTCGGCGAAGAGGAAGTGCTTGGGCCGGCCGGCGAACTGCTTGAAGAGCTGGATCTTCTCGGCCGGGATGCCGTGACGCACGAACACCGCGAGGTACGCGGACTCGATGGACGCCACGGTGCGGACGAGCGTGTTGCCGATGTCGAACACCAGGGCGCGGTGGATGGGCGTTCCCTCCCTCGGGTTCGGGGTTCACTCCTGGCGGATCACGGCGCAGCGGTCGGGATCCACGCGGACGGAGACGGCCGCCCCGACCTCGAAGACGACCGCGTGATGCGCCTGGACACGCAGCAGCACGCCGGCGGCCTCGACGTGGTAGTCGATGAAGTTGCCGAGGTAGGTCCGCTCGCAGACGCTCCCGGTGAAGAGGTCCGGGCCCGGCGACGGGGGACCGGCGGTCGGGCCGAGGTAGAGGTCTTCCGGCCGGATCGCCAGCCAGACGCGGTCGCCCGCCTTCGCCCAGGGCGGCACGTCCAGGGCCAGGGCCGCCGCCGAACCCACGCGGACGCGGCCGGCCGGGCCCGGGCTCTCGACCACGCCGTCCAGGAAGTTGACGAGACCCATGAAGTCCGCGACGACCTTGTCCGCCGGCCGCTCGTAGACCTCGCGCGGGGCGGCGTACTGGTGGACCCGCCCGTCGCGGAACACCGCGACGCGGTCGGAGAGGGCCATCGCCTCGGCCTGATCGTGCGTCACGTACACGAACGTGATGCCCGTCCGCCGCTGGAGCTGCTTCAGCTCGACCCGCATCCGCTCGCGGAGCTTGGCGTCCAGGTTCGAGAGCGGCTCGTCGAGGAGCAGGATGCGCGGCTCGACGACGAGCGAGCGCGCGAGCGCGACCCGCTGCTGCTGCCCGCCCGAGAGCTGGGCCGCGTAGCGGTCGTCGAGCCCCTGGAGGCCGACGAGCTTCAGGATCGCCCCGACCCGCTCCCGGACCTCGACCGCCGGCCGCTTCCGGACCTGGAGCCCGAACGCCACGTTCTCGAACACGGTCCGGTGGGGCCACACGGCGTAGCTCTGGAAGACCATGCCCATCTGTCGCCGCTCCGGGGGCAGGCAGCGCTCCCGGGAGGAGTAGAGCTCCCCGTCCACCAGGATCCGGCCCGCGTCGGGCGTGAGGAACCCGGCCAGGAGCCGGAGCGTGGTCGTCTTGCCGCACCCGCTGGGCCCGAGCAGGGTGACGAACTCCCCGTGGTGGATCTCCAGCTCCACCCCGTCCACCGCGGCGACCGGGCCGAACCGCTTCGTGAGCCCCTGGAGGCTGATGCTCGCCATGCCTCACCCCCCCGCGCGCTGCAGGGGGGTCTCCCACACCCTCGGCCCCGCGACCCGGCGCGCGACGGCGAGGACGGCCAGCGTGAGGCCGAGGGTCAGCACCGCGAGGGCGCAGGTCGCCTCGAAGTACCCCTCCTCGTAGAGCTGGAAGATGGCGACGGCGATCGTCTCCGTCCCCGACGTGAAGAGCAGGACCGACGCAGAGAGCTCGCGGAGCGCCGGGATGAAGATCAGGAGCCACCCGGAGAGCATTCCCTGTCGGATGAGCGGGACCGTCACCCGCCACACGGCCGCGAGCCAGGGGGCGCCGGCGATCCGCGCGGCCTCCTCCAGCGCCGGGTCCACCTGGCGGATGGCGGTGTTGGCCGAGCGGACGGCGAAGGGGACGAACCGGGCGACGTAGGCGACGAGCAGGATCCAGATGGTGCCGTAGAGGACGAGCGGTGGCCGGATCCAGGCCTGGATGAGACCGACCGACAGGACGATGCCTGGGAGGCCGAGGGGGACGAGCGAGAGGTAGTCGAGCGCCCGCCGCCCGACGAACGCGGTGCGGAGGTCCAGGTAGGCGATGAGCGTCCCGACGCCCATGGCGAGCGTGGCGGCGGCCGTGGCGAGCCCCAGGCTGTTGAGGATGGAGTGCCGGGTCTGGGAGAACTCGAACAAGACGTAGCTGTAGTTCTTGAGCGTCAGCGTCCGGCTCTCGAGGACGGTCGCCCACTGCTGGCTGAACGAGACGCCCAGGAGGACCCCGTACGGCAGGGCCACCGCGAGGAGAAACACGGCGGCGCAGGCGGCGAGCGCCGGGATCCGCCACGCGCCCAGCGGGGTGAGGTGCGGCTGCGCCCCCTTGCCGGTCATCGTGACGTAGCCGCGCCGGCCGAGGACGCGGTGCTGGAGGTAGAGCGAGAGCACGGTGACGACCACCAGGCTCATGGCCAGGGCCGAGGCGAGGCCGAAGCGCGGCGGGTAGCTGAAGAGGGCGTAGATCTTCGTCGGGACCGTGTGGATCCGCGCGGGCACGCCGAGGATGGCCTGCGGCCCGAACAGGGACAGCGAGTCCACGAAGGCGAGGAGGGCCCCGGCCAGGATGGCGGGCGTGACCATGGGCAGGGTCACGAAGCGGAGGGTCCGGAGCCGGCCGGCCCCCAGGATCTGCGCCGATTGCTCGAGGGCGGGGTCCAGCGACTCGAGCGCTCCGGCCACCAGCAGGAAGACGAAGGGGAAGACGTGGAGCGTGATGACGAAGACCATCCCCCCGACGGAGAAGATGTTGAACGGGGGCTCGGCGAGCCCGAGCAGGGCCCGCAGCCCCCGGTTGATCAGCCCCGCGTTCGGGCCGAGGAGCATGACGTAGGCGATGGCCGAGAGGAAGGGCGGGGTCGCGTAGGCGACGCTGACCAGGGTCCAGACCGCCCGCTTGCCCGGCATGTCGCTCCGGCCGACGAGCCACGCCATCGGGACGCCGACCAGCGCGCTCAGCCCCGCCACGGCCGCGCCGATCAGGAGGGTGTTCAGGAGGATCCGGTAGTTCTCGGGTGAGGTGAGGAGGGCCCGGTAGAACTCCAGGGTCGGGCCGGTCGGTCCGCGAAAGCTGCCGATGACCAGCCAGGCCAGGGGGAGCGCGACCACCGCGACCAGGGCGGCAGCCGCGCTCCCCAGGGCGAGGAGCCGCACCGACCTACTTTCCGACGGTGCTGGCGAACTTGGTCTTGATCTCCTCCGACTGCTTCTCCACGGTGGACCAGTCCATGCCCACGACCTTGAGGTCCTTCAGGGGGACCGCCCCCTGCGGGGGCCGGATGTCGGTCCGCGCCGAGTAGGTGTGGTCCTCCACGAAGACCGCCTGGCCCTCGTCCGAGAGGACGTAGTCCACGAAGAGCTTGGCGGCGTTGGGTCGGGTCGTGGTCTTGAGGATCGCGATCGGGGTCGGGATGACGAAGGTCCCTTCCTCCGGCAGGACCACGGCGACCGGCTGGCCCTTGGCGATCCCGGCGCGCGCATCGTAGTCGTTCATCTCGCCGCTCACCGGCCGCTCGCCCGAGGCCACGAGCTGCATCCCGGGCAGGTGGCCCTCGGTCAGGAGCGGTTTGCTCTTCGCCAGGTCCTCGAAGAACTTCCAGCCGTAGAGCTTCACGATCCCCGCCGCCCAGTTGAGCGAGGTGCCGCCGTAGGAGGGGCTCGCGATCGTCAGCTTCCCGTGCCACCGCGCGTCGGTGAGATCGGCCCACCGCCGGGGCGCCTGGTCAGCCGGCACCAGCTTGGTGTTGTACGCGATGACCATGGCGGTGAGCCGGCTCGCCGCCCAGTGGCCCTCCCGGTCCTTGAACGCGTCCGGGATGGTGGCCGCGTACTTGCTGACGTGGGGCAGGAGCCCGCCCTTGGCCTGCTGCGCGAAGAAGTAGCCGGGGTCGGAGACGTTCAGGATGTCCGCCTGGGGGCGCCCGGCCTGCATCTCCGCCTCGAGTTTGGCGATGACCTTCTCGCTGCCCGAGCGGAAGACCTGGACCTTGATCCCGTATTTCTTCTCGAACCCCTTGGCGTGCTTCTCCGCGATGGTCGTCCGGTTGGAGGTGTAGTAGACGACGGTGCCCTCGGTCTTGGCCTTGGCCTCGTCCGGCGCGGCCGGCTGGCCGACGGCCAGGGCCGGCGCCAGGCAGACCGCCAGGGCCACCGCCGGGAGAAACGCGCGCAGCAACGTTCGACCCGCCATGGGATGCCTCCTCTCGCCGGTCCGGCGCGTCCCGACGCGGCGCCCGGCTCGATGCTCGGTGAGGACCTCGCTGCCCGGCACCATAGCACCAGGGATGGCCCGGGGGGAAGCGGCCGTCAGGACCCCAGCGCCCGCACGGCGGCGCGCGCGACGTCGGCGGTCGAGCCGGTGCCGCCGAGGTCCGGCGTGCGCGCGCCCCCGGCGAGCGCGGCGCCGACGCCGCGCTCGATCGCGTCCGCCGCGGCGCCCGCCGCCGGGTCCCGGCGCGCGCCCGCGAGCCAGCGGAGGAGCATGGCGGTGGAGAGGATCATCCCGACGGGGTTCGCGATCCCCTTGCCGGCGATGTCCGGCGCCGAGCCGTGGGTCGCCTGCGCCATCGCGCGCTCCGCCCCCGCGTTGACGGACGGGGCCATCCCGAGGCTCCCGGCGAGCTCCCCGGCGAGGTCCGAGAGGATGTCGCCGAACATGTTCGTCGTCAGGATCACGTCGAAGTCGGCGCCGCGGCGGACGAGGTGCGCCGCCATGGCGTCGATGTGGTAGTCCTCGACCGCGACGTCCGGGAACTCCGCGGCCACCGTCCGGCAGGTGTCGAGGAACAGGCCGTAGGCGACCCGGAGGACGTTGGCCTTGTGGACGATCGCGACCTTCCGCCGGCGCTCCCGGGCGAGCGCGAACGCGGTCCGCGCGATCCGCTCCGAGGCGGCGCGGGTGAACTTGCCGACCGTCAGCGCGACGTCCGAGGTCGGCATGAACTCGCCCGAGCCCCACGCCATGTTCCGGTCGGCGTAGAGGCCCTCCGTGTTCTCCCGGACGATCACCAGGTCCATCCCCGGCACGACGGCGCGGAGCCCCGGCCAGGCGCGGGCGGGGCGGATGTTGGCGTAGAGGTCGAAGCGTTGGCGCAGCGCCCCGCTCGGGTTGAGCCGCGCCCGCTCGCCCTCGGGGTAGGACGCGGAGTCGTGCGGGCCCATGATCCACCCGTCGCAGGCGGCGAGCGCCGTCACCGTGGACTCCGGCAGCGCCGGGCCCCCGCTCCGGATCGCCTCCCAACCCACCGGCAGCGGGACGAGGTCGAGCCCGAGCCCGGGAGTCCGGCGGCGCGCGGCCTCGAGGATCTCGAGGGTGGCCTCGACGATCTCGGGGCCGATCCCGTCCCCGCGCAGCACGCCTAGCCGGTAGCCGGCCATTCCCCGGGAGGCGACGGCGTCGTCACGGAGCTCCGGAAATGGGCGACGGCCTCTCGCGTGAACGCCTTCTGCATCCAGCGCGAGAGGGGACGGCCCGCGAGGGTCAGCCAGTGTCCGGAACGTGACCAGGACTCCGCCAGCCGTCGCGCCGTCATGAGCTTCACGTCCCGCCCCCGAGGACAGGATAGCCTCAGCGGCGCCGTTCCGCAGCCGGAGAATCGGCGCGGGCGTTCGGCGAGCGCGTGACGCAAGCGCCGGGGATGAGGCATAATGAGGGCCGCACCATGGAACTCCTCGGCGAGCCCCGCCTGATGCCGGACACGCTCGGCCGGCCGCTCCGGAACCTCCGCGTGTCGGTCACCGACCGGTGCAACCTCCGCTGCCAGTACTGCATGCCGGAGGAGGAGTATGTCTGGCTCCCCCGGGAAGACCTCCTCACTTTCGAGGAGACCCGGGGGCTCGTGGAGGTCTTCACGGAGCTCGGCGTGGACAAGGTCCGGCTCACCGGCGGCGAGCCGCTCCTCCGCCGGGACCTGCCGACCCTGGTTGGGATGCTCGCGCGCCTGCCGCGGGTCAAGGACCTCGCGATCACGACCAACGGCGTCCTCCTCGGGGCGCAGGCGGCGGCGCTCCACGCGGCCGGGCTCCACCGGGTGAGCGTGAGCCTCGACACCCTCCGGCCCGAGCGCTTCCGGGCGCTGACGCGCCGGGACACCCTCCCGCAGGTCCTCGAGGGGATCGGGGCCGTCCGGCAGGCGGGCTTCCCGGGGCTCAAGCTCGACTCCGTGATCATGCGCGGGACGAACGACGACGAGCTCACGGACCTCGTCGAGTACGGCAAGCGTGTCGGCGCGGAGGTCCGCTTCATCGAGTACATGGACGTCGGTGGGGCGACCCGGTGGTCGCTGGACCGGGTCGTCTCCCGCGCGGAGATGCTGGAGGCGCTCGCGCGGCGCTACGGCCGGATCGAGCCGGTCGTCGAGGTCAGCTCGGCGCCGGCCGAGCGGTTCCGGCTGCCCGACGGGACCGTGTTTGGGATCATCGCCTCCACGACGGCGCCGTTCTGCCGGAGCTGCGACCGGAGCCGCCTCACGGCCGACGGCGCCTGGTACCTCTGCCTGTACGCGCAGAAGGGGGCCGACCTCCGCACGCCGCTCCGGCGCGGCGCCTCGCGCGAGGAGCTCAAGGCGATCATCACGGCCGGCTGGACACAGCGGCGCGACCGCGGCGCCGAGGAGCGGAAGGAGCTGGAGGCGCGCGGCATCCGCGGCCCGCTCGTCCAGGTCGACGGCCTCCGGCAGGACCCCCACCTCGAGATGCACACCCGGGGCGGCTAGGACTTCTGGAGGGCGGCTAGGACTTCTGGAGGGGGGCTTCGCCCCCCGTTCTTTCGGGGGGCCGGGTCTCCCGATCCCCCAATCCCTCCGCCTGCCAGCGACCGACGTGATCCGGTGAGAGATGGCGAACAGCCGACCGCTGACCGGGCAGGTGGCGTGGGTGACGGGCTCGTCGCGGGGGCTCGGGCGGGTGATCGCGACGCACCTCGGGCGCCTCGGGGCGTCGGTCGTGGTCCACGGGACCACCCCGACCTCGGCCCGCGCGTTCGGCGAGGCCGAGTCGCTCGACCACGTGGCGCGCGCCGTGGCGGCCGAGACGGGGGGCCGCGTGCTCGGGGTCTGGGGCGACCTCACCGACGAGCGGGAGGTCGAGGCAGCCGTCGAGAAGATCCGCCGCGAGCTGGGCCCGATCGAGGTGCTCATCGCCAACGCGGGCGGGGACATCGGCCCGGCGGGCGCGATGGCGCCCCGGGGCGGCAAGCCCGAGCGGAACGACGGCGTCTTCATCTCGGTCGCCGACCTCCGCGCCGTGCTCGACCGGAACCTGCTCTCCTGCATCCTGACCTGCCGCGCCGTGGCGCCCGAGATGATGGCGCGCCGCTCGGGCCGGATCGTGACGGTCGGCAGCGTCGCCGGCCTGCACGGGCGGGCGGAGGGCATTATGTACGCGACCGCCAAGGCCGCGGTCCACGAGTACACGCGCTGTCTCGCCGTCCAGCTCCGGCCGTACGACGTCGCCGTCAACTGCATCGCGCCCGGTGGGACGCTAACGCCCCGATTCCTCGCCACGGGCCAGGGCGAGCCGGACGTGCTGGCGAAGGGCGAGGCGCTGGAGGGCTACGGCCGGCCCGAGGACATCGCCCGAGCGGTCGAGTTCTTCGTCACGGAAGGCGGCCGCCACGTGAGCGGCCAGGTGCTCCGCGTGGACGGCGGCGCGCAGACCTGGCCCGCCTGACCCCGGTCTCGGCACGGCGATGGGGCCGGCGCTTCGTCCTTCTGAACGAACCGTCGCCGGGTGGTCCGCTCCGAGCGGCGGCAGCGCCCCCCCTTTGAGGGTCTACGGACTCTCGGGTGCGGTCGCGGCGGGCGCCGGCACGAGCTGGTGGAACAGGCTCGACTCGCGCTTGTAGAACCCTTCGGTATGGAAAGAGTCGGGCAGGCGGAGATGGGCGTAGTCGAGGTGGTGGCAGAGCTCGTGCAAGAGCGTCCGGAGGAACGTCCGGAAGGCGACGACCCGGCGCTGGCGGGCGGTTCGCATCCAGAGCGTGACCAGCGCCGGGCGGCCGCGCCCGGCCTCCGTGTAGAGGCCCTGGAGCTCGCCCCAGTGGCCGTGGGGACGCGCGTGGAGCACGCGGAGCCGGCAGGGCGGCACGCCGAACGCCCGCGTGAGCCCGTCGTGGAGCCGCTGCGCCACGCCCTCCACGAGCGCCCGATCCTCGGCGCGCAGCGCCGCCTCGAGCTCCCCGATCAGCGGCCGGAGCCCCGGCGCGCCGGACAGCGTGAGGCTCGTGACCTCGTCGCTCCGCCGGTAGATCCGCTGCTGCGGCCGGGTCAGGCGGTCGTAGTAGGCGAAGGGCACGGGCGCGCGGTCAGGGAGCGCCGTCGGGCGTCGGCCGGCTGCTCGTCGAGTACGCCGCGCGGCCGACGGCGACGAGCGCGCCCTTCGCGTCCCGCAGCTCCACGTCCGCGACGCCGACCGTCCGCCCGAGCTTCACGGCCCGCGCCACGGCCGTGAGGTCGCCCCGCTTCGCCGGGCGGAGGTAGTCCACCCGGAGGTCGATCGTCGGCACCCAGCGCCCGAGCCTGGAGGCGATCGCGTAATCGCCGGCGATGTCGATGAGGGCCGACAGCACGCCCCCGTGGTACCAGTCGGAGCGGTCGGCCCGGCGGAACTCCTCGCGCCAGGGGAGCCGCATCTCTACCCGCCCGCCCTTCACGCGCACCAGCTCGAGGCGGATCAGCCGGTGGAAGGGGGAGACCCTGACGGTGAGCTTCAGCGCGGCGTGGCGGGACTGGGTCACGCGTCAGATCCCTCGGAGGGGGGCTCTGCCCCCCTTCCGAACCTCCCCCCAGGAGAGGTTGCGCGGGCGGAGCCCGCGCTCGGAGCGCTCGGCCAGGACCGCGCGGACCGGCGACCGGTATTGCCTGTTTCGCTCATGCGTCAGAGCGCGGCGGCGACGGCGTCGCCGACCGCGGCCGTCGAGGCGCTCCCGCCGAGGTCGGGCGTGAGCACACGCCCCGCGGCGAGCACCGCGGCCACGGCCGCCTCGATCCGCCGCGCCGCGGCCTCGGCGTCGCCGTCGCCCGTGCGGCGGCCGAGCCAGTCGAGCATGAGCGCGGCCGAGAGGATCGTCGCGAGCGGGTTGGCCACCCCCTTGTCCGCGATGTCGGGGGCGGTCCCGTGGGAGGGCTGGAAGAGGCCGCAGTGGTCGCCGATGTCCCCCGAGGGGGCGAGGCCGAGCCCCCCGACGGTCGCGGCCGCGAGGTCCGAGAGGATGTCCCCGAACATGTTCTCGGCGACGATCACGTCGTACCGGGACGGGGCCTGGACGAGGTACATGGCCATCGCGTCGATGTAGGCGTGCTCGGCCTCGACCTCCGGGTAGTCCGCCGCCACCTCGTCGAACACCGCGCGGAAGAACGCGTAGCTCTTGAGGACGTTCGACTTGTCCACGCACGTGACCCGGCGCTGGCCGTCGCGGGGGGCGCCGGCGCGCCGCCGCGCGAGGTCGAAGGCCTGGCGACAGATCCGGGCGGTGCCGGCGCGCGTGACGACCAGGGTGTCGGTCACGACCTGGTTCCCGACGCGCACGCCCGCGCCGCGGGAGGCGTAGAGGCCCTCGGTGTTCTCGCGGAGGATCACGTAGTCCACGCGCTCGGCTTCGGCCAGCCGCAGCGGGCTCCGGACGCCGGGGTAGAGCTTGATGGGACGCAGGCCGATGTAGAGGTCGAGGAGCACGCGGAGGGTGAGCTGGGGGGCGACCTCGGTCCCGTCCGGGAGGCGGACCTCGGGGAGGCCCGCGGCGCCGAAGAGGATCGCGTCGGCCGCCTGGCTGACCTCGAGCGTCTCGCGCGGAAGGTCCTCGCCGGTCCGCTGGTAGCAGCCGGCGCCGGTTTCCGCCAGGTCGAAGTCGAGCGCGAGACGCGCCGGGTCCGCCCCCGCCCGGAGGACCTTCAGCGCCTCCGCCACGACCTCGGGGCCGATGCCGTCCCCGGCGAGCACCGCGATCCGGTAGCGTCCCATGCTCAGACCTGCCGGTGACGCGCCATTTCTGCGGCGACGAGGATCGCCTCGACCATGCTCTCCGGGTTCGCGGTGCCCTTGCCGGCCCGGTCGAACGCGGTGCCGTGGTCCACCGAGACGCGGAGGATCGGCAGGCCCACCGTCACGTTCACCCCGCTCATCCCCGTCCATGCCTTCGTCGCGTCATCGTAGCGGAAGCCGAGGGTCTTGACCGGCGTGTGCCCCTGGTCGTGGTACATCGCGACGACGCAGTCGAACTCGCCGCCGCGCGCGCGGCTCATGATCGTGTCGGCCGGCCAGGGGCCTGTCGCATCGATCCCGTTGGTGCGCGCGTCCGCGATCGCCGGACCGATCGCCACCTGTTCCTCGTCCCCGAAGAGCCCGCTCTCGCCCGCGTGGGGATTGAGCCCGCACACGGCCAGCCGCGGCGCTGCGATCCCGAGGCGGCGCATCGCCTCGTGGCCCAGCCGGATCGTCCGGAGGACGCGCTCGCGCGTGACGAGCTCCGGGACGCGGCGGAGCGCGACGTGCGTCGTGACGTGGATGACACGGAGCTCCCGTCCCATGAGGAGCATCGCGTACGCCCGCGAGCCCGTCAGGTCCGCGAGGATCTCGGTGTGCCCCGCATGGCGGACCCCGGCCGCGGCGAGCGCCTCCTTGTTGATCGGCCCCGTGACGATCGCGTCGATCTCGTCCGCGAGCGCGAGCTTCACCGCGCGCTCGATGTATTCGTACGCGGCCCGGCCGCACATCGCGCTGACGCGGCCGTGGGCGAAGGTCGCCGGGTCCACGTTGGCGAGGTCGAAGACCTCGATCGTGTCCGGCCGCCACGCCGCGTCGGCGACGCGCTGGAGCGGCCGGACGGCGAGGGTGACGCCGGACAGCCGCGCCGCCTCCGTCATGGCCCGGGCGTCCCCGATGACGAGCGCGCGCGCCGCCTGGCGGACGCCGGGGTCCGCCAGCGCCTTCGCGGCGATCTCGGGACCGATTCCTGCGGGGTCGCCCATGGTGATCCCGAGGACGGGCCGGGTCACTCGCAGGCCTCCCACAGCCGCACGAGCGTGTCGGGATCGCCGAAGCCGCCGGCCTTCGTGATCACGGCAAGGCCCTCGAACGGGCCGCCGAGGAGGACGCCGAACGCGACGCCCGGCTCCAGCTCGCCGCCGAGCGCGATCGAGCCGGCGCCTAGCGCCCGACACACGCCGTAGGCGGTCTCGCCGCCGGTCAGGAGAAGGGTCCGCGGCGCGCCTCTCTCGATCTCCCGGCGGGCCGCCTCGGCGAGCGCCTGGAGGATCGCTGCCCGGTCCCCGCTGCCGGCCGGCGGAGGGGTCAGCACCGGCACGCCGCGGGCTTCCAGGCGCGCGACCTGGAGCCGCGTCACCGGGTGAGCGCTGCCCGCCACGACGAGCAGGGGTCGTCGGAGGCGCTGCGGACGTCCGGGCACGCGGGGCAGGCGAGCCGCCAGCGCCGCCGCGAAGCCCGCCGACCCGGCCAGCAGCCCCGGCCAGCCGTCCACCGCGGCCGCGAGGTGCGCGAGGTCGGTATCCGTCTCGGCGTCGCAGACGAACGACGCCTCGCACCGGTCGAGCCGACGCCGGACGGCCTCCGGCCCGCGCCGCACCGTCGCCAGGGGCACGAGCGCCGCCGGGTGCAGCCCCTCGGAGCCGAGGAGGGCGAGGACGCTGGCCCCCGTTGCGGGAAGGGCCGGATCGGCCACCACCGTCTCGCCGGCGGGCCGGCCGTCGACGCGCAGCAGCCCGTCCACGGCCGTCCGCCGCTGGGCGGGCAGGGCGGGAGCGAGCACGGTCCGACCGCAGCCGGCACCCTCCAGCGCGCCCACCAGCTCTGCGGCCAGCGCGCCGCGCAGCGTGGAGTCCACCTTCTTATAGAGCACCCCGGGCCGGTGCGACGCGAGTCGCGCGGCCGCGGCGCGGGCGCGGGCGCGCGCGTCCCCCGGGGGGAGCGTGCGGCTCTCGGTGTCCACGACCAGGACCTCGGGGAGGGAGCCGAGGTGGCCCGCGTCGGGGAGCAGGACGACCGTGGCGAGGCCCCGCGCCGCGAACGGCGCGCCCGTGTCGCACGCGCCGGTCAGGTCGTCGGCCTGAATGCCCGCCTGCATGCGGTGAGTCACGTCGTCACTGTGTACCCAGGGCGAGACCGTTGGTCAACCGGATTTTCTTGGTCTGGGTCAGGGCGTTGTCCCCGTGTGGTCTCATGCCGTATGTTAGGCAGCGTGATGGACCGTCCACCCGCTCTCACCGTGCACCGTCCCATTCGTTTCAAGCTCGTCGGCCTGAGCATCCTGCTCTTGCTCGTCGTGTCATTCGGCTTCACGGCTCTGAACGTCAGTTTCTCGCGCCGGTGGGTCGAGGAGGATCTACGGGAACGCGCGATCATGTTCGCCCGCGAAATCGCCGCCACGATCGCTGATCGACGCGAGTTCGAGAGCGGAGCCCTCCTCGACGCCCAGATCCGGCAGGTCCTGACCGTGAGGCAAAGCGTTCTCCAGCTGGACATCCTCGCGTTCACGCCGTCGGGGAGTCGGGTCGTGGCCACGAGCGACCCTGCGACTCGGATGCCGTTCACCCGCAAGGACGTCGAGCAGATCCTTCACGGACGGGTCGTTTCTCGGCTCATTACCGAGGCAGGAAAGCGCTACTGGGAAGTCATGGCCCCCGTCACCCTGGAGCGCGCAGTGGCGGGGGCCGTGACCGTCAAGTTTTCCCTCCATCGGGCGGATCAGCTGGCGTCACGCATGCGGAACTGGTCGTTCGCGCTTGCTGCGGCGTCTGCGATCGTGACGGGCTTGCTCATGGGCCTGGCCGTCCAACTGCTGGTCGATCGGCCTATCGGCCGCTTCATGGAGGCGATCGCCCGGATCAGACGCGGGGACGCTCCCGGCACCGTCTCGGTGCGGACCGCGGACGAGTTCGGTGTGCTGGCGACCCACTTCAATGAGATGATCGCCCGGCTCAACCAGTTTAGCGAGGAGCTCCAGCGGCAGGTCGAGGCGGCCACGGTGGAGCTGGAACACCGGTACCGGGAGGTCCAGCGACTGAACGAGACGCTCTTTGCCGCGCAGAGGAGCCTGAGCCATGCGGAGCGGCTCGCGCTGTCCGGGCGGATCGTCGCTCAGGTGGCCCACGAGGTCGGTACCCCCCTCCACTCGCTCGCCGGCCACCTGGAGCTACTGCGGACCGAGCTGCCCCAGGAGGTGCTCTCGTCCGATCTCGGCCGGCGGCTTACGGTCATTGAAACGCAACTGACGCGTGTGATTCAGATCATCGCGCAACTGCTCGATCTGACGCGTCGGTCACCCGGAGAATCCGGCCCTGTCGAGCTGAACAGACTGGTCCGAGACACGGTCGAGCTGGTACGGCCGGGAGTGACGCCTGCAGGGCCCGTTCTCGAGGTCGTGACGGAGCCGGCCCGTGTGATCGTGCAAGGGTACGCGAATCAGCTTCAACAGGTGATCCTCAATCTCCTCACCAATGCCATCGACGCGACACCAACGGGTGGCCACATCGTGGTGACGACGCGACTGGCGCGGGATGCGGGGGAGGCGATGTTGGAGGTCGCGGACACTGGCCGGGGCATTCCCACAGCTCGCCGCTACGAGATCTTCAAGCCGTTCTTCACGACCAAGGCGCCTGGGCGCGGCACCGGCCTGGGCCTGTTCATCTCGCTGCAGATCGTTCGCGACCACAAGGGGCGCGTCGAGGTCGAGAGCGAGGAGGGGCGTGGGACCACGTTCCGGGTGTTCTTTCCCGTCATCGGGGACGCCGCATGACGACGGGCGTGAGCATCCTCGTCGCCGACGATGATCCCGTGGCCCGCGACCTCTTGGCGGAGGTGCTCTCACGCGAAGGGTATCGGGTGGTGGTCGCAGGGGGTGGCGAGGAGTGCATCCGCCTCGCCGAGTCCAAGGCTTTTGATCTGGCCCTGGTCGATCTGCGCATGCCGGATTTGGACGGACTCGATGTCCTCAAGCGACTCGGGTCAATTCAGCCGGGCGTGCCTGTGCTGATCCTCACGGCCTTCGCGACCATGGAAACCGCCATCCAGGCGGTCCAGGCGGGGGCGTACGACTATCTGTCGAAGCCCTTCCGGATGGAAGAGATCCGGCTCGTGGTGCGCCGAGCGATCGAGGTCCAGCGCTTGGCTCGGGAGAACCAGCAGTATCGGCAGGAACTGCGCGACCGGTACCGCGTGGAGAATCTCGTCGGTCGCTCTCCGCAGATCGTGGAGGTCTACAAGCTGGTCGCGCGAGTCGCCGGTTTCGACACTACGGTGCTCATCCAGGGCGAGACCGGCACGGGCAAGGAACTGGTGGCCCGAGCGATCCATTATGCAAGCCCCCGGGCTGACCGGCCGTTTGTGGTGGTCGACTGTGCCTCGCTTCCCGAGACGCTGTTCGAGTCGGAGCTGTTCGGCCACGAACGGGGGGCATTCACGGGTGCGCAGTCCACGCGCCGCGGGCTCCTCGAGACGGCGGCCGGGGGGACCTGCTTCCTCGACGAGGTCGGAGAACTCTCATCCGTTCTCCAGGCCAAGCTACTCCGAGTTCTCCAGGACCGTACGATCCGGCGGGTAGGCGGCAACGAGCTCATCCCGGTTGACGTCCGCGTCATCGCGGCGACGAACCGTGACCTCCGGAAGCTGGTGGGGGAGGCGGCGTTCCGCGAGGACTTCTACTACCGCCTCAATGCCGTCACGATCGCGATCCCGCCGCTTCGGGACCGGTCTGAGGACATCCCGCTCCTTGCCCAGCACTTCCTCGGAAAGTACGCGGGCGCCGGCGGAAGACGGGTCACTGGATTCGCCCAGGAGACGCTCGCGCTCCTCTCGTCGTACGGGTGGCCCGGCAATGTCCGCGAGCTCGAGCACACGATCGAGCGCGCCGTGGCGCTGGCGTCGTCGGAAGTCCTGTTCCCGGCCGATCTCCCGTCGGAGGTGGGTGTGGTTCGTCGGGAGCCGCCGCGACTCCCGGCGGCGCGCATGACGCTGGACGAGGTGAAGCGTTGGTACGTGGCGAAGGTCCTTGAGGAAGTCGAGGGAAACAAGCTGCGGGCTGCGGAGATTCTCGGGATCGACCGGCGCACGCTCTACAGGATTCTCGGGCGCCGGGAGGTCGACGAGCGACCAGCGCCGTGAACCGAGGGCTCGGCCTCGGGGGAATCCTGCTCGTCGCTGCGGGGTGCGCCGCCGCGCCGGTCCTGGACCGTGGCGAGGTCGTCCGGCGAATCCTCCCCTCGATCGTCCAGCTGCGGGTCGAACGGGAAGCGGGCGGACGGGCCGCGGCCTCCGGGGTCGTGTTCGCCTCCGATGCGGCCACGGCCCGCTCGTGGATCGTCACCACCAGACACCTGCTGGACTCCGGCGCCCACCAGCGCGTGTACGTGAGGGTCCCGCCGGGCAGAGCGACACTCCGCGCCAGCGTCGTGGCCTCGAGCCCGGACGCCGATCTCGCAGTGCTCGCCGTCGAAGGCGTCGCGCTCCCGCCGGTGCAGTTCAGGGAGGAAGCCCAGCTCGGGGACGAGGTGTGGGTCGTGGCGTTCCCCTGGGGCCGTCGCCTCACGGTTGTAAGCGGTGTCGTGAGCCAGATCGTGGCGGAGGCCGGCGAGGCGGCTGTGGAAGGGCCAGCGGCGATGGTTGACGCCTCGGTGAGCTACGGGGCCAGTGGAGGCGGGGTCTTCGATGCAGTCAGCGGGGCGCTGATCGGGATCGTGGAGGGCTATCGGACCGCGCGGATGGCGGCCCCGGAGGCTCGGGAGCGCGCACTCGAGTTCCCGGTGCCCGGCGAAACCGTGCTGATTCCGGCTCGCGCCATCCGTCGGTTTCTCAGCGCAGCGGGGCTCGAGACGCTGGCCCCGAAATAGAAAACGGGCACCCGGCGGAGCCGGTGTGCCCGTTTCCGCGAGCCGGAGGGAGCTACTCCTTGACGTCGAAGGTCGTGACGATGTTCTTGCCGTCGCGCTCCTCGTAGGAGGCTTTGACCGTCGTCCCCTCCTTGAGGCTCTCGATCGAGAGCCCCTCGGCCAGCCACAGCTGGGTCCCGTCCTCGAGGACGAACATCCGGTCGCTCGGTTCGACCTTCTGGACCTTGCCCTCGATCTCCCCAGCCCAGGCGCTGCCGACGGCGCTAACCAGCATCAAGACCAACGCGATTCCCAGGACCTTCCGCATGACGAACCTCCTGTGTGGGTGTGGGTGAATGCAGTCTGCTGGTCATCCCGAGCAAGCGACGTGCCAACGGCTGATCGCTCCGGCGGTCTTTCGTACCGCGGGCTTGCGCTCTGCGGGCGCCGTTCCCGCGCGGGTGTTCTGTGGCACATTGGCGTGGGCTGTGGCGATCTTGCTTCCGCGCTCGAGCGGCGCAACGGCGCGTGCTATCATCGGACGCGCAGCGGGCCGGCGCTGAGACCCTCTGCCACCCGAGGAGGCACCTCATGACGCCGGTGCGATCCGGCGAGGCTCCGGACCCGATCCCCGAGTACCGGGTCCGCGCGCGGAATCTCTCGCGGGACTCGGCGAACCGCATTCACGACGACGCGGTCGCCCGGCGGTACGGCTACGCGGGCGGGCTCGTGGCCGGCACGACCACCTGGGCGTACATGAGCCACCCGCTCGTCGCGGCCTGGGGGCCCGACTGGCTCGCCCGTGGCACGGCTCACGTCCGCTTCCTCCGGCCGGTCTACGACGGAGACGAGGTGTCGGTGCGCGCCCGGCCGGTCGGACGCTCGGGCGGGGAGGCCGCGGGGGAGGTCGTCGCCGAGGTGGAGGCCCACACGGGCGGCGAGGGCCTGGTCGCGACGGCGGTCGCCGGGCTCGCCTGGGGCGCGCCACCGCCGGCGCCGGACCCGGCGGCGTACCCGGTCGCGCCGCTCCCGGCCGAGCCTCCGGTCGCGACGGCGGAGGCTCTCGCGCGCCTCGACCCGCTCGGCGCCCCGACGCTCGCCCTGGACGGGGAGACGCTCGGTCGCTACGCCGACGAGGTCGGCGAGCCGCTCTCGGTCTACCGAGGGGCCGGCGCCGTGGCGCATCCGGGGCTGGTCCTCCAGCAGGCGAACCGGGCGCTCTCCGAAAACCTGCGGCTCGGCCCGTGGATCCATGTCGCGAGCGACCTGGCGCACTGCGGCCTGGCGCGGGCGGGCGACCGGCTCTCGGCGCGGGGGCGGGTGGCGCGTCTATTCGAGCGAAAGGGGCACCGCTACGTGGAGCTGGACGTGCTGGTCGTCGCCGACGGCGCGCGGCCGGTCCTGCACGTCCGCCACACCGCGATCTGGCAGCTCCAAGGAGGGCGCGATGGCTGAGGTCGTCTACCGATCCGAGGTCCGCATCGAGCGCGTCCGCGGGCCGCTGCGCCGCGCGTTCATCCCAGCCGAGTCGCAGCCGGTGCTCTTCGGCGTCCATGGCGCCGTGGCCAGCCACTACGGCGTGAGCATGGCGGAGCACGAGCCGCACGCGACCACCCTCGACTACGTGGTCGCCGCCGCAGCGGGCTGACTCACCGGGACCTTCGGTGGCGCGCTGGAGGCGCGCAAGATCCCGGCGGGCGAGAGGCGGCTTTCCGCGGAGGCGGTCGGCGAGGTCGAGGCCGAGGAGCGCGTGCTCGTGATCAAGCGGATCCGGGTCCGCTACCATCTCAAGCTTCGGCCGGAGCAGCGCGAGGCGGCGGAGCGGGCGCACGCGGCGCATCAGGCCCACTGCCCGGTGGCGCGGACGCTTCGCGGGTGCGTCGAGATCGCGACCGAGCTGCACGTCGAGGAGGAGGCGTAGGCGCCGCGGCGCCACCTGGGCTTCGTGACCATCCGGCAGACGCCGCGCGCTGACCTCGTGAGCCCCCGGCGATGAAGCGCCACGTGGCAGAAAGGGCGCCGACGCTGGCGCCAGCGGGCATGGTGGCAAGCCCCCACGCTCTGGCCTCAGAGGCCGGCGTGGCGGCGCTTCGCGCCGGAGGCTCAGCCGTGGATGCCGCCATCGCCGCCAATGCGGTCCTGGCCGTCGTCTACCCGCACATGTGCGGCCTGGGCGGCGATGCCTTCGGGCTGATCTACGAGGCGCGGAGCCGGAGGGTCCGCGCCCTGGCCGCAGCCGGCCGGGCTCCGGCTGCGGCGGCGCGGGAGGAGCTCGAGCGCCGCGGACTTCGGGAGATTCCCCCGCGCAGCCTCCTCGCGGTCACGGTGCCCGGGGCGGTGGACGGGTGGGTCGCCGCCCACCGGGCCTACGGCCGGCTTCCCTGGCGATCCCTCTTCGAGGCGGCCATCGCGTATGCCAGGGACGGGGTCCCGGTCACCGCCAAGTTCAAAGGCTGGATCCATGGGCTTCGGCTCGGGCATCGTCGCGGGGGAGACGGGCGTGCTCCTCCACAACCGGGGAGCGTACTTTTCCCTGGATCCGACCCACCCCAACTGCCTGGAGCCCGGCAAGCGTCCCATGCACACCCTGATGGCGTCGCTCGCCTTCCGGGGGCAGGGCCTCTGGCTGGTGTTCGGCTGCATGGGAGCCGACGGTCAGCCGCAGATCCATCTTCAGGTGTACTCGGCCCTGCTGGACCACGGCCTCGACCTTTCGGCGGCCATCGAGGCCCCGCGCTGGCTGGCCGGGCGATTCGCCATCGGCGACCCTCGGGAGTTCCTGAACCTCGAGGGGCGCATCCCGCCCGAAACCCGCCAGGTTCTCGAGGCGCGGGGGCACCTCGTCAACGTGTGGGAGCCCTGGGACGAACTGACCGGGCACGCCCACGGGCTGATGCTCCTGGACGACGGCGTCAGGATGGGGGTGGCGGACCCCCGCTCGGACGGGCTGGCCGCGGGCTACTGACAGGGTGCTGTCGAGCGAGTTCGTGTGTGGCCCACGTCCGAGGCGGCCGTCCGAGCGAACGAAGAGCCCGGCCTGAGCGGAGAACGGTAGGCTTGCGCGGTGCGGCACAGGTGCTATCATCCCCCTATCGCTGCGCGGAAACGGACAGACCCCTCACTCCTCACCCAAGGAGGTGGCGCATGGAGCGTCGAAGGTTCATCGTCAAAGCAGGGGGCATGTTGGTGGCTGCCGGGGCCGCGGCGGCGGTGGATGCCCCGAACGTCATCGCCCAGCCCACGGTCAAGTGGCGGATGGCCACAAGCTGGACGCCAGCGCTGGACATCCTCCAGGGTAACGCCGCCAGGTTCGGCAAGATGGTGGACGAGATGAGCGGCGGCAAGTTCAAGATCGAGGTCTTCGCGGCCGGCGAGCTCATCCCCGCCTTCGGCGTCTTCGACGCCTGCTCCCAGGGGACGCTGGAGATGTACAACAGCGCCGCCTACTACTGGGCCGGCAAGGAGCCGGCGACCCAGTGGTTCACGGCCGTGCCGTTCGGGTTCAACCCCGGTGCTCAGTTCTGCTGGTACTACTACGGCGACGGGATCAAGCTCTGGGAGGAGACCTACGCCCCGTTCAACCTGGTGCCGCGCCCGTCAGCCTCCACGGGTCCCCAAATGGGCGGGTGGTTCAAGCGGAAGGTCAACAGCATGGCCGACCTCAAGGGGCTGAAGTTCCGGATCCCGGGGCTGGGCGGCAAGGTCTACGCCAAGGCCGGGACCACGGTGGTCCTCACCCCGGGCGGTGAGATCTTCCCCGCCCTCGAGCGGGGCGTCATCGACGGTACGGAGTGGGTCGGGCCGCACGACGACATGAAGCTGGGGCTCCACAACGCCGCCCGGTACTACTACTACCCCGGCTGGCACGAGCCCGGGACGACCGGCGAGTTCGTCTTCAACAAGAAGTCGTACGATGCGCTCCCGGTCGATTACCGTCGGATGCTCGACTATGCCGCGGCCTCCATCCACACCTTCGAGTGGCAGGAGTACGAGGCGAAAAACAGCATCGGCCTGGAAAAGCTCAGGACCGACTTCAAGGCAAAGGTGGAGGTCCTACAGTTCCCGACCGACGTCCTGAGCGACCTGAAGAAGCTGGCCGTGGACGTCGTCCGGGAGGAGTCCGAGAAGAGCCCGATGGCCAAGAAGGTCTACGCGTCAGTCGAGGCCTTCCGCAAGCGGATCAGCGACTGGGCCGAGGTCTCGGAAGCGGCATACCATCGGTTCCTGAGGGGCTAGTCCCCTCCGGGCCCGACACCCACGACGGCGGAGCCGACCGGCTCCGCCGTCGTGTTTCTTTTCGGGGCTCGGCGGGCTACCTGAAGACCAGCCGGGGGAGCCAGGTGGCCATCCAGGGGAACATGGCCACGGTGATGAGGCCCACGACCTGGAGACCCACGAAGGGGACGATGCCCCGATAGATGTGGCCGGTGGTCACCTCCGGCGGCGCGACGCCCCGGAGGTAGAAGAGCGCGTAGCCGAAGGGAGGGGTGAGGAAGGACGTCTGGAGGTTGATGCCCAGCATGACGCCGTACCAGAGCGGGTCGAAGCCCAGCTCCGTCAGGATCGGGGCGAGCACCGGGAGGTGGATGAAGGAGATCTCGATGAAGTCGAGGAAGAAGCCAAGGATGAAGACGAGCCCCATGACGCTCCAGAACACGGTCCACGGATCCAGCTGCATGTGGGTGATGAAGTTCCGCACCAGCCGGTCGCCGCCCATCCCCCGGAACGCCAGGCCGAAGGCCGTCGCCCCCACCAGGATGATGAAGACCATGCTGGTCAGGCGCCCGGTCACCTGCATCGTCTGATGGAGCATCGTCCGGCTGAACTTCCGGTTGACGATGGTCAGCACCAGGGCGCCGGTGGCGCCGACGGCCGCCGCCTCGGTCGGTGAGGCGATCCCGAAGAAGATCGAGCCGAGCACCGCGACCATCAGCGCCAGGGGGGGGATCAGTACCGTGCCGACCCGGCGGGCCAAGACGCGCGAGGAGACGGCCGCCCGCTCGTCCGCCGGAATGGGCGGAGCGAGGTCCGGACGCAGGAAGCTGACCGCGACGAGGTAGACGACGTAGAGGCCGGACAGCAGGAGGCCGGGAATGAACGCCCCGAGGAAGAGGTCCCCCACCGACACGCCGAGGATGTCCCCCACGATGACGAGGACGATGCTCGGCGGGATGATCTGCCCGAGGGTCCCCGAGGCGCAGATGACCCCCGTCACGAGCTCCTTCTGGTAGCCGCGCCGGATCATCGTCGGGAGCGCGATGAGGCCCATGGTGGTCACGGTGGCCCCGACGATCCCCGTCGAGGCCGCCAGCAGCGTCCCGACGATCACCACCGCGATGGCGATGCCCCCCGGGATCCGACCGAAGACGAAGCCCATGGTGTCGAGGAGGTCCTCGGCCAGGCCCGACCGCTCGAGCGTCACGCCCATGAAGACGAACAGCGGCACCGCGATGAGAGTGAAGTTGGTCATGACGCCCCAGACGCGCAACGGGAGCAGGTTGAAGAAGTCCAGCCCGAAGGCGTAGAGGCCGAAGCCGAGCGCCGTTGCGGCGATGGTGAACGCGATGGGGTAGCCCACCATGATCAGCAGGGTGAAGGTCAGGAACATCCAGGCGGGGAGGAGTTCGGTGAACGTCACCGGGACAACTCCTTCCCGGCGACGCGGTAGTAGTTCTTGATCGTCTCGGAGATCCCCTGGAGGCCGACCAGGAGGAAGCCGAGCGGGATCATCGCCTTGAGGAGATAGCGACCGGGGATGCCGCCGGGGTCCGGGGAACCCTCGAGGACCTTGACGGAGGCGACGACGAAGGGGATCGAGGTCCAGACCAGGAGGAAGACCGTGGGGAAGAGGAAGAGCACGCCGCCGAGGAGATCGATCCAGGCCTTCGAGCGGGGGGCGAGCCGCGCGTAGATGAGATCCACCCGCACGTGGCTGTCCAGGAGGTGGGCGTAGCCGGCCGTGATCAGGAACATGACGGCGAAGATGTGCCACTCCAGCTCCTGGATGAAGACGAAGCTCTGCCGGAAGATGTAGCGCATGACCACGTCGTAGGTGGTGACCAGCACCAGGAGGAGCGTGAGCCAGGCCGTGGCGCGGCCCACCCAGTCGTTCACCGCGTCGATCCCGCGCATGAGGGCGCGGACAACACCGGGTGGCTTGGCCGCGCCCACCGCCCGCGTGCCTCGAGCCGGGTCCGGCGAGGGCGCTTTTTCGGGCTCGGCCAGTGCTGACCTCCTCGCAGCAGGATGGGCGCGTCGCGGGGGGCATCCTAGCCCGAAAGCGGGCCACACTTCAAGTCGCGGCCTGGCTCGCCGGCTCGCCGGGACAGCCCGTGTGCCCGGCGGGCCGAAACGGTGTACAGTCGAGTCGCGACCGGGGGTGCCCCCGGGGCCCGACCGACGAGGGAGCCGCTGAGGTGCTCGAGACGACGATTGCCGGGAGTCTGCCGAAGCCCGTGTGGCTCGCCACGCCGGGGGTGCTGTGGGCGCCCTGGCAGCTCCCGCCCGAGCGGTTGGCCGAGGGACAGCGCGACGCCGTGCTCCTCGCCCTCCGGGACCAGGAGCGGGCGGGGATCGACGTCGTCACGGACGGGGAGCAGGCCCGTCGGCACTTCGTCCACGCCTTCGTCGAGGGGCTCGGGGGGATCGATCCGACCCGGCGCGTCACGATCGGGATCCGGGGCGACCGCTACAAGGCCGAGGTGCCGTCCGTGGTCGGGCCGCTTCGGCGTACGCGCCCGGTGCACACCGACGAGGTGCGCTGGGCGCGGGCCAACACGGAGCGGCGACTCAAGTTCACCCTGCCGGGACCGATGACGATGGCGGACACGGTCGCCGACACCCACTACCGCGACCGGGCCCGGCTCGCGATGGACTGCGCGGCGGCGCTCAACGCGGAGGCGCGGGAGCTCGCAGCGCTCGGCGTGGACGTGATCCAGCTCGACGAGCCGGCGTTCAACGTGGACGCGTACTTCGACGAGGTGAAGAGCTGGGGGATCGAAGCGCTCGACCGCGCCATCGAGGGGCTCGCCTGCACGACGGCCGTGCACATCTGCTACGGCTACGGGATCAGGGCCAACATCGAGTGGAAGCGGATGCTCGGGTCCGAGTGGCGCCAGTACGAGCGGACGTTCCCGCTCCTCGCCGCGAGCCGGATCGACCAGGTCTCCGTCGAGTGCGCGGGCTCGCGCGTCCCCTTCGAGCTGCTTCGCCTCCTCGAGGGCAAGGATGCCCTGCTCGGGGTGATCGACGTCGCCACGGAGCGGGTCGAGACGCCCGAGGAGGTGGCCGCGACCATCCGCCGCGCGATGGAGTTCGTGCCGCCCACGCGCCTTTGCCCGTGCACCAACTGCGGCATGGCGCCGCTCCCGCGCGAGGTGGCCCGGGGGAAGCTCGCGGCGCTGGGGCGGGGGGCGGCCCTGGTGCGCGCCGAGCTCGGGACGGGGGCGACGCGATGAAGCGGCTCACCGCCGACCGCTCGTTCTTCCACTTCGACCCGGCGCACCCCCCGGCGATCCGGATCGCGCCGGGGGAGGAGCTGCAGGTCGAGGTGCAGGACGCCTTCGGCGGCGAGCGCGACATCGAGAAGGTGCCGACCCCCTGGACACAGGAGTGGGAGGGCCACCCCACGCCGCCGGCCACGGGGCCGGTCTACGTGGACGGCGCGCAGCCCGGGCAGACCCTGGTCGTGGACATCCTCGAGATCCAGCCGGGTCCGGAGGGCGTCATCGCCATCCAGCGCAACGCGGGGTTCCTCCCGGAGCGCTTCCCGACCCCCCGGATGAAGCGGATCCCGATCAAGGACGGCGTGTGCCTCTTCGACGGGATCCGCGTGCCGGTCTACCCGAACTTCGGCACGTTCTCGACGACCCCCGTGACGGGGGGGCGCGCCGGCATCGCGGGGTTCCACGGGGGCGACCTCGACCAGAAGGAGATCGCGCCGGGCAACCGCGTGTTCCTGCCGGTCTTCGTGCCGGGGGCGCTGTTCGGCCTCGGCGATCCCCACGCGGTCATCTCGGACGGGATCGCCTGCGGGACGGGCGTGGAGTGCGCGGCGACCGCGCGGCTCCGCTTCGACGTGCGGCCGCGCTCGATCGCGCGACCGCGGATCGAGACGCCGACCGCGCTCCACATCGTCGGCTTCGGGCCGGATCTCGACACGGCCGCACGGGACGTGATCGAGGAGGGGATCGCGTACCTGGCGCGCGAGCAGGGGATGGACGAGGAGGACGCCTACATGCTCCTCTCGCTCGTCGGCGACCTCGTCATCGGCACCTCGCCGCGGCCGATCATGGGCGTGCGGCTCGTCATCCCGAAGGCCATCCTGGCCCAGCTCCGTGGCTAGTCAGCCCGCGTAAGCGAGGAGAGCCGACGCCCATCGCTCCGGGGTCGCGCGTTCGGGCGCTGGCCCGGCCCGAGGCCGTCGGCCTCGCCTGCGGCGGCGGCGCCCCGGGGATCCCCGGGAAGGTCGCGGAAGCGGTGTTTCTCGGTGAGAAGAGCGAGGACGGGGTCGAGGTCGGCGGAGGCCAGCGGCTGACCGTGACGACGTTCGATCCGGCGCTGGCGGACCTGCGACCGGGAGAGGCCGTGACCCTCACGCTGCGCGGCGAGCTGGTCCGGCTCTTCTCCGAGGGCGCTCCGTGAGGGCGGCGGGGCTTGCACTCGCCGTGGCGGCGCTCGGTGCCCTGCTGCCTGCCGGTGCCCGCGCGCAGCCGGAGGAGGTCCCGGGCGCCGACGCGATCTTCGCGGGGCGCGGCGTCGCCATCTTCTGGGGCGTGGTCCGCGGCCCCGACGAAGCACGGACCCAGGTCGTCCTCCGTATCGAGCGGGTCGATCCGGCGGCGCCCTGGCGACTCGTCAGCGTGGAGGCGGCGGACCCGTTCACGAGGGAGCGCGAGTGGCTGCGGCTGGCGCTCGACCTCGAGGTGGGACGCGCCGTCACGGTCGAGATGTCGCGCGAGGGGTTCCTCGCCAAGCCGAGCCGCCGGGTCCTTTTCTACCCCGACGTGGCGGCCGTCCAGGCTGGCCGCCCGGGGCTGGTCGTCACCTACGTGAGCATCCCCGACACGGTCCCCGAGTTTCCCTCGCGGGAGGCCCTGGAGGAGCACTTCCGGCGGGCAGGGGAGCGCGTCGGCCGCTGATCGAGCCGGCCAGGAAGCGCCGCGCCGCCGGTCACTTCCAGTCGATGCCCTGAGGCGCGGGGTGAGCATCCCGGCCGGCGGTGGAAGATTGCGCGGCCGGGAGCTTCCTGTTACAACAGGACGAGGAGACGACCGACCGTGAGCCGCGCCGCGAACCTCTCGATGCTGGTGGCCTTCACTGCGGGGCTCTTTTCGTTCCTCTCCCCGTGCGTCCTGCCCCTGTTCCCCTCGTACCTCTCGTTCATCACCGGGATGTCGGTGGAGGAGCTGCAGAGCGGCGGGCCCGGGCGGCGGAAGGTCCTCGGCCACTCGCTCGCCTTCATCGTCGGGTTCTCGCTGGTGTTCGTCGCGATGGGAGCGTCGTTCAGCCTCCTCGGGCAGCTCCTCGTGGACTACCGCGATCCGATCCGAACGGCCGGCGGGGTCCTGATCATCCTGTTCGGGCTCTACATCGCCGGCCTGTTGCCCCTCGCGTGGCTCGGTCGCTACCGGCAGGTGCAGCTCCGCGGGAAGCCCGCGGGATTCGTGGGCTCGTGGCTGGTCGGCGTCACCTTCGCCATCGGCTGGACGCCCTGCGTCGGGCCCATCCTCGGCTCGATCCTCTCGCTCGCCGGCACGGCGGAGACCGTGGGGACGGGGGTCGCGCTCCTCGGGGCCTACTCGGCGGGGCTCGCGCTGCCCTTCTTCCTCTCGTCGCTCGCCCTGGGGACGTTCCTGGTTGCCTTCCAGCGCTTCCGCCCGTGGATCCCGGTGGTCGAGCGGGCCGCGGGGGCGCTCCTGATCATCGTCGGAGTCCTCGTGGTCACGAACTACTTCATCGTCCTCAACACGTACGCGATCACGCTGACCCCCGAGTGGCTCCTCAAGCGCTTGTGAATCTTCGGAGGGGGGCTCCGCCCCCCTCTGTTCAGACCGGCACGGCTGCGCCGGGTCAGACCGGCGCGGCTGCGCCGGGCGGTCCTCCGGGCCGAGCACCCCGCGAAGCGGGGGCGGGGCCGATCGCCTGTCCATCTCGGCCGGGACGCGCTCGGCCTGCGGCCTCGCGGGGCGTCCCGGCCTTAACTCGGCGGCGAACGGCTCGGGCCTGCCTCCCCCCACGCGCTTGGCTCGAGGCTCGAAAAGCCGCGGCGCGACTCGCCGCCTAGGTCTCCCAGCTGCGCGTCCGCGTCACGGTGCCCGCCACCTCGGCGAACTGCGGCCCGGGGTTCGACGTCCTGGGGCTGGCGCTCCAGCTCTACAACGAGGTCGAGCTCGCCGAGGCGGACGGCCTCGACGTGCGGATCGAAGGGGAGGGGGCGGGGCGCCTGCCGCGGGATGACCGGAGTCTCGTGGTCCGAGGGGCGCGGCTCGTCTACGAGGCCGCCGGGCGGCCCTTCCGCGGCCTGCGCGTGCGCCAGCGGAACCGCATCCCGCCGAGCCGCGGGCTGGGGTCCAGCGCCACCGCGTGGCTCGGTGGCATCCTCGGGGCGAACGCGCTCGTCGGCCGGGCGCTGTCACGGGGCGCGATCATGGAGCTCGCGGTCCGCCAGGAAGGCCATCCCGACAACGTCGCGGCGGCGCTCCACGGCGGCCTCGCCGTCACTTGCTGGGACGGCGAGGCGCGCGCGGTGGTGACGCTGCCCGTCCCCGCCGGCCTGCGCTTCGTCGTGCTCGTGCCCGACTGCGAGGCCTCGACGGCCGAGGCGCGGGCTGCGCTCCCGGAGAGCTACCCGCGGGCCGACGCGGTCTTCAACGTCGGGCGGACCGCGCTGCTCCTCGCCGCGTTCGCCCGCGAGCGCTGGGACCTCCTCGCGGCGGCGATGGCCGACCGCCTGCACCAGCCGTATCGCGCCCGCGTGCTCTTCCCGTGGCTCGAGCGCGTCTTCGCTGCGGCGCGTGACGCGGGGGCCCTGGGCGCCGCGCTCTCCGGCGCGGGGCCGTCCGTGCTCGCGGTAGCCGGGGAGGCCGAGGCCGCGGGCGTCGGCGAGGCCATGGAGGAGGCGCTGCGGGGCGCCGGCCTCGGGGGGCGGTGCCTCGTCCTGGGCGCGGACGCGGCGGGGGCTCGGGTCGAGGAATTTTCCGATTGACGCCGCCCGGACCGGCTGCTATGGTCGCGGCAGGGAAGAACCCCGTCCTGGACAAGGCCACGCTTCAGAGATAGCCAGCGCCGCCAGAGGTTCCAGCCGCCGTCCCGCGACTCTGCCGTCCGTGATGCCCGTATCAATCGCTCGTAACGAGACCAGCTCAGCGCGTCCTATCACGATCCACGCCGAGGAGGTGAGAGGGGGTTCCCGTCGTCAGGCGCCAACCGGGTTGACCAGCATGCCAGAGGAGACGTGAGCGCCATGGACTTCCAGGACAAGGTGTTGGTGTGCCGGGATTGCGGCAAGGAGTTTCTCTTCTCCGGGGGCGAGCAGGCCTTCTACGCCGAAAAGGGCTTCCAGAACGAGCCGACTCGTTGCCGCAACTGCCGGATGGCGCGGAAGGGCAGCGGCCCCTCTGCGTCGGAGAGCGGGGCGTCGCGGCCGCTCCACCCCGCCGTGTGCTCGGACTGCGGCAAGGAAACGCAGGTTCCCTTCAAGCCCACCGCCGGGAAGCCGGTGTACTGCCGCGAGTGCTTCCAGAAGCGCGGCAGCCGCACGGCGCGGCGGAGCCCCGCCTACCTCGACTGACGCCCGCGCCGAACCGGCGCACGCTCCCTGTTCTCCGGACGCCGGACGGCCCCGGGCGTCCGTCAGTCGCGAAGCGCCTCGACCACGACGACGACGAATCCCGCGGCGGCGAGGGTGATGCCGCCGGCGATCCCGGCGGGGACAGGGGCGGGGAGGACCTTCCCCGAGAGGAACATGAGCCCGAGGCCGAAGGCGAGGAGGCCGAAGCCGAGCTGGAGGCGCGGCGTGAAGACGGGCTCGTCGGGGGGATCCGTCGGTGCGCTCAACGCCCCGCTACTCTAGCACTTCTCGCGGAGCCCCCACAACCGTCTGATGGCGCGCCAACGGGGTTCGGAGGCCCCGGATCGAGGCCAAAAGACTTGACTGACATGACCCCCGAGGCTAGGATGAGCGCGAGGGTGCGGGGCCCGAAGGGTCGATGATCAAGAACGACCGCTGGATCAAGCGCATGGCCCTCGAAAAGGGCATGATCGAGCCCTTCGTGGAGCGGCAGGTCCGCGACGGGTCGATCTCCTACGGCCTGTCCTCGTACGGCTACGACATCCGGATCGCGGACACCTTCAAGATCTTCACCAACGTCTACAACCCGGTCGTGGATCCGAAGGCGTTCGACCCGCGCTCCTTCGTGGACTTCCAGGGGCTGGTCTGCACCATCCCGCCGAACTCCTTCGCGCTGGGGCGATCCGTGGAGTACTTCCGGATCCCGCGGAACGTGATGACCCTGTGTGTCGGGAAGTCCACGTACGCCCGCTGCGGAATCATCACCAACGTCACGCCCTTCGAGCCGGAGTGGGAGGGCTACGTCACCCTCGAGATCTCGAACACGACCCCGCTCCCGGCCAAGATCTACGCGAACGAGGGGATCGCCCAGGTCCTGTTCTTCGAGGCGGACGAGGTCTGCGCGGTCTCGTACGCCGACCGGCAGGGGAAGTACCAGGCGCAGCAGGGGATCGTGCTCCCGACGGTGTAGGAGGCACGGGTACCGGGTCGGGAACCGAGCAGCCCTAGGACGCAGGAAGGAGGCGCGCCGAGGCGTACTCCCTGTACGTTGAGGCGGGCCGACGACCGAGGACGCCGGGATGCGACGGTTATCGGCCCGGTGGGGTCGGGAAGGAGGCGTCATGGCCGAGCAGCAGAAGAAGAAGGTCGAACGACCCAAGGGTCCGCCCGAGGGCGAGGAGGGCTCGGGGAACCCCGAGCTCTCGAAGAAGGGCAAGAAGATCAAGGAAGAGCTCGACAAGATCCTCGACGAGATCGACGACATCCTCGAGGAAAACGCCGAGGAGTTCGTGAAGAGCTACGTGCAACGGGGAGGCGAGTAGGCCCCGTGCCGATCTACGAGTACCAGTGCCTCGCCTGTGGAGAGGAGTTCGAGAAGCTCGTCTTCGGCCAGGCGAGGGTTGCGTGTCCGGCGTGCGCGAGCGGGGACATCGTCCGCGAGATGTCCGTGTTCGGGTTCCGCAGCGGCTCCACGTTCGTCGCTTCCAGCGGGGGCTGCGGCAGCGGGTGCGGCTGCGGCGCGGGCGGGTGAGGGTCGCATAACTGACCCCGGCGGGGCGCCGGGGCTAACCGGGTCGCGGGGCCATTCGGCCCCGTTTTTGGTTTCGCCGTGCCGATAACCGTCGCATCTCGGCGTCCTCCAGCTCGCCGGGACGCGCTCGGCCTGCGGCCTCGCGGGCGTCCCGCCCCTCCGGTTGGATCCGCTCGGTTCTCGTCCCGGCGCGTCAGGCGTGGAGGTGAGCATGGAGCGCGTGTTCAAGGTGCCGAAGATCCACTGCGAGGGGTGCGCGGAGACCATCACGAAGGCGCTCGGCGCCGTTGCGGGGGTCGCCGCGACGCGCGTCGCGATCCCCGAGAAGGAGGTCCGGGTCGAGTTCGACCCGGCGCACGTGGACGAGGGGCGCGTGCGCCGCGCGCTCGCCGACGCCGGCTTCCCGGCGGCCTGACCGCGTGACGTATTCCCTCGACGCCAAGTACCGTCTCGACGAGGGGCGGATCTTCCTCTCCGGCATCCAGGCGCTCGTCCGCCTGCCGCTCGATCAGTACCGCGCCGACCGGCGGCGCGGGTTGAACACCGCGACCCTGATCTCGGGCTACCGCGGGTCGCCGCTCGGCGGCCTCGACCTCACGCTCGAGCACAACCGGGAGCTCCTCCGCGAGCACCAGATCGTGTTCGTCTCGGGCGTCAACGAGGACCTCGGGGCCACGGCCGTCTTCGGGAGCCAGCTCACGCACCTGTTCCCGCGACCGAAGTACGACGGCGTCCTCGGCATGTGGTACGGCAAGGGCCCGGGCGTGGACCGGACGGGCGACGTCTTCAAGCACGCGAACTACGCCGGGGCCGGGCGCCACGGGGGGGTGCTGGCCGTTGCGGGCGACGACCCGCAGGCCAAGTCCTCGACGCTCCCGACGCACTCGGAGGTCGCCTTCTACGACGCCCTCATCCCGGTCCTCTTCCCCGGGAGCGTGCAGGAGATCCTCGACTTCGGGCGCCTCGGCTTCGAGCTCTCACGGTACTCGGGCCTCTGGGTCGCCTTCAAGATGGTGACGGACGTTGCCGACGCGGTCGGGACGGCCGAGGTCGCCCCGGACCGGGTCACGGTCACTGACCCCGGCTTCACCTACGAGGGGCGCCCCTGGGAGCCGAGCCGGCCGATGGTCCTGATCCCGCCGTTCACGCTCGAGCTGGAGCGCGAGATCCACTACGGGCGACTCGAGGCGGCCAAGGCGTTCGCCGCCGCCAACCGCCTGAACCGGATCACGGTGGCGACGCCCGAGGCGTGGCTCGGGATCGCGGCGGCGGGGAAGGCCTACTTCGACCTCCGGCAGGCGTTGCGCGACATGGGGCTGGACGACGACGGCCTCCGCCGCCACGGGGTCCGCCTCCTCAAGCTCGGCATGCTCTTCCCGATGGAGCCGGGCATCGTGCACGAGTTCGCGCACGGGCTCGAGGAGATCCTGGTCGTCGAGGAGAAGCGCGCGTTCGTCGAGCTGTTCCTCCGCGACGTCCTCTACAACGAGGCGGCGCGGCCTCGGGTCGTCGGCAAGCGTGACGAGGCGGGGCGGGTCCTCGTGCCTGCCGACGGCGAGCTGGACGCGGACGTGCTCGCGCGGATCGTCGCCGGGCGGCTCGAGCGGCGCCTCCGGCTCGACTCGATGGCGGCGCGCGTGGCGATGCTCGAGGCGCTGCGAGAGCGCCCGGTCGCGCGGACGGTCCCGCGCCTCCCGTATTTCTGCTCGGGCTGCCCGCACAACCGCTCGACGGTCGTCCCGGAGGGCTCGATCGCCGCGGCGGGGATCGGCTGCCACGGCCTCGCGCTCGGCATGGGCCGGAGCGTGGTCGGGATCACCCAGATGGGCGGGGAAGGCGTCCAGTGGGTGGGGCTTGCCCCGTTCACCGAGACCCCGCACATCTTCCAGCAGCTCGGCGACGGGACGCTCTTCCACTCCGGCTCGCTCGCGATCCGCCAGGCGGTCGCGGCGGGGACGAACGTGACCTTCAAGATCCTCTACAACGCGGCGGTCGCGATGACCGGCGGCCAGGACGCGGCGGGCGCGGTCCCCGTCCCCGACCTCACCCGCCAGCTCGAGGCGGAGGGGGTCCGCCGGGTCCTGGTCCTCACCGACGAGCCCGACAAGTACGCTCACGACGCCCGCTGGGCCGCCGGCGTCGAGGTCTGGCACCGCGACCGGCTCGACGCGGCCCAGCAGCTCCTGCGGGAGACGCCGGGCGTCACGGCCCTGATCTACGACCAGCGCTGCGCCGCCGAGAAGCGGCGGCTCCGCAAGCGCGGGAAGCTCCCCGATCCGCCCATGCGCGTCGTCATCAACGAGGCGGTCTGCGAGGGGTGTGGGGACTGCGGGGTCAAGTCGAACTGCCTCTCGGTCCAGCCGGTCGAGACCGAGTTCGGGCGGAAGACCCAGATCCACCAGTCCTCGTGCAACAAGGATTACTCGTGTCTGCTCGGCGACTGCCCTTCGTTCCTGACGGTCGTGCCGCTCGGCGAGCCCCGGCAGCGCACCCGGCAGCGCGTCCGGGTCGAGCGGGAGCTGCCGGACCCCGTCCTGAGGGTGCGCCGGGACGCGAGCCTGTTCCTCACGGGGATCGGCGGCACGGGCGTGGTCACGGTGAACCAGATCCTCGGGACGGCCGCGCTCCTCGACGGGAAGCACGTCGCGGGGCTCGACCAGACGGGCCTCAGCCAGAAGGGTGGCCCCGTCGTCTCCCACCTCAAGATCTCGGAGGGTCCGTGGGAGGGCGCCGGGAAGGTCAGCGCGGGCGAGGCCGACGCCTATCTCGCGTTCGACCTCATCGTCGGGAGCGCAGCGTCGAACCTCGCGCGGGCCCGGCCGGAGGCGACGATCGCGGTCGTCTCGACGACCCAGGTGCCGACCGGCGCCATGGTCGCGTCGCCCGACGCGGAGTTCCCCGACCCGGGCGGGCTCATCGCGGCGATCCAGCGTGTCACGCGCAAGGACGAGAACGTCTACCTCGACGCCCTCGGCCTCGGCGAGGCGCTCTTCGGCGACCACATGGCCGCGAACATGATCGTGCTGGGCGCGGCGTACCAGGCGGGTGCGATCCCGGTGAGCGCCGCCGCCATCGAGGAGGCCATCGCGCTCAACGGCGTCGCCGTCGAGATGAACGCGCAGGCCTTCCGGGCGGGCCGCCTCGCAGTCGTGGACCCGGCCTGGGTCGGGACTGTGCGACGGCGGCGCGCCGGCGAGGTCGAGGTGGCTCCAGCGCTCGACGAGGCGGCGCGGCGGCTCGTGGATTCGGTGGGCGCCACCGGGGAGCTTCGGCGGCTCCTCGCGGTCCGCGTGCCCGAGCTGGTCGCGTACCAGGACGCGCGCTGTGCGGCCGAATACGCCGGGTTCGTCCGACGGGTCGCGGAGGCCGAGCGCGTGGCGGTGCCGGGGGAGGCCGGCCTCGGTGAGGCGGTCGCGCGCCATCTCTTCAAGCTCATGGCGTACAAGGACGAGTACGAGGTGGCGCGCCTGCATCTCATGCCCGAGATGGCGCGCTCGCTCGCGGCGGAGTTCGGCGGGCCGCTGCGGGTGCGCTATCACCTCCACCCGCCCTTCCTGCGGGCGCTCGGGTGGAAGCGGAAGATCCGGGTCGGGCGCTGGTTCGGTGGCGTCTTCCGGCTGCTCGTGGCGCTCCGCCGGCTCCGCGGGACCGCGTTCGACCCGTTCGGCTACGCGCGGGCGCGCCGCGTCGAGCGGGCGCTCATCGCCGAGTATCGCGCGATGGTCGAGCGCGCGCTGGCCGATCTCTCGCCGGCGACGCACGAGCGCGCGGTGAAGATCGCGCGGCTGCCCGACCTGATCCGCGGCTACGAGGCGATCAAGCTCCGCAACGTCGAGCGCTTCCGCCAGGAGGCCCGTGCGCTTTGGAATTCACCCTCTCCCCCGGTGGGGGAGAGGGCGGGGTGAGGGGGGGGCGGACGGCATGGGCGTCACCTCCATCGAGGGCGTCGTGACCCTCGAGATCTTCGGACTCGTCCTGAACCCGTTCACGCGCACGCTCCAGCCCATGCGCATGCTCCTCGCGTGAGGGGCCGTCGCCCTTGACCATCATCCGGAGCTCCTTCCCATCGTGTGCGCGGGGTGCGTCGATCCCGTCGCGACGGGGCTCGTCGCCAGCCTTGCAAGGCCCGGGGGCAACGTCACGGGGTAGAGCTTCGAGGTGACCGTGCAGTTGATCGGCAAGCATGTCACACGGGCCGGACAACCGAGAGCTCCTCCGTCGCGCCGCCGAGCAGGTCGACAAGATTCCCGGGGGGCCAGGCCCGCGGACCTCCCCGTGGAGCTGCCAACGCGCTACGTGCTGGTCATCAACCTGAAGACGGCCCGGGCCCTGGGACTGACGGTCCCACGGTCCCTCCTCGTGCAGGCCGACAAGCTGATCCAGTGAGACGGGAGGTCAGACATGGGTGGTCGAGCCGGCAAGGGCGCGCAACCCCGCACGATCCGCGTAGACCGCTTGGAGCGGATGCGGGCTCAGAAGGCGGAGCGGATCCGCATTGACAAGGTGACGCCGCCGAGCCCCGTCCGGAAGGCCATGAGGCCGCGGGTGTAGGTGGGCGGGGCGATCGCGACGTCGGGAGGTGAAGATGGCGACGTACATCAGCCTGATCAACTACACGGACCAGGGGATCCGCAACGTCAAGGACTCGCCGAAGCGCCTGGACGCCGCGAAGAAGGCCCTGAAGGACCTGGGCGGCGAGCTGAAGGCGTTCTACCTGACCATGGGCGCCTACGACATTGTGATCGTCGCGGAAGCCCCCAGCGACGAAGTCGTCGCGCGCTTCGTGCTGGCGGTCGGCTCGCTCGGCAACGTGCGGACGACGACGCTCAAGGCGTTCAACGAGGCGGAGTTCCGGAAGATCGTCGGCGCGCTCCCCTGAGCGGGGTTCCCGGGTGAGGGCGGGGATCCGGCGGTGAGGCGGACGGCTCGCACGCTGGTCCCCGTCCTCGCCCTCGGCTTCCTCGCGGCGCCCCTGGTCGCGAGCTCGTCATCAACCTCGGGACCGCCAGCGTCGTCGGGCTCACGATTCCCCCGTCCGTCATCGTCCAGGTGGACGAGCTGATCCGGTAGCGGTCCCGGCGGCGTCGGGTCCCCGGGCCTCGCCTCTTCGGGTACAATCCTCCGCATGGATCTCCGCCAGCTCGAGGTGTTCGCCCGGATCGTCGAGACGCGGAGCTTCTCCCGCGCCGCGGAGGCGCTCCGCCTCACGCAGTCCACGATCAGCGAGCACGTGCGGCTGCTCGAGGACGAGGTCGGCACGCGGCTCTTCGACCGCCTGGGCCGAGAGACCGTGCCGACGCGGGCGGGGGAGCTCCTCTACGACTACGCCCGGCGGATCCTCGCGCTCCGGACCGAGGCGCGGCAGGCCCTCGAGCAGTTCCTCGGCCGCATCTCGGGCGTCCTCCAGGTCGGTGCCAGCACGATCCCGGGCGAATACGTCCTGCCTCCGCTCATCGGGCGCTTCCGGGAGAAGTTTCCGCAGGTTTCGATGGCGCTCCAGATCGGGGACACGCGCGGGATCGTGGAGGCCGTCCTCGAGGGGCGTGTGGAGCTGGGGGTCGTCGGCGCCCGGCCTGACCACCGGCAACTGGAGGCCGTCGAGCTGATGCCGGACGAGCTGGTCGTCGTCGTGCCGCCCGGCCACGCCTGGTTCGGTCGCCGCCGGGCGACGCTCGAGGACCTGCGCGCCGAGCCCCTGATCGTCCGCGAGCCAGGCTCCGGATCGCGGCAGGCGCTCGAGGCGGCGCTCGACGAGGCCGGGGCGGACCTCGACGGCCTGCGGGTCATCGCGGAGATGGGTTCCACCTCGGCGATCAAGCAGGCGGTGAAGGCCGGGGTCGGCCTCTCCATCATGTCCAAGCGCGCCGTCGAGGAGGAGTGCCGGCACGGCCTCCTGTGGTGCGTGAAGATCAAGGACCTCCGGTTCACGCGCCATTTCTACGTCGTCACGCACGCGGGCCGCTCCCGGTCTCCCCTCTGCCAGGCGTTCTTCGATTTCCTACTCGCGTCACGAGAGAGCCGGTGAAGCTGCGCACCGGCCACCCGTGGATGCCGGCTTCCGAGTACGGGCGCTCGCTCCGAGGCCTGACGCTCAACCTGCTCGTCCGGGACGTCGCCGTGGCGCTCCCGTTCCACCGGGAGGTGCTGGGCGCGGCGGTCGTCTACGCGGACCCCGACTTCGCCGTGCTCCGCCGCGACGGGGTGGAGTGGATGCTCCACGCCGACCACGCCTACGACAAGCACCCGCTCCACGTGCGCCTGACGCGCGGGCTCGCGCGCGGCGTGGGCGCCGAGCTGCGCCTCCACGGTCGCGACCCGGACGAAGCGGAGGCGGCGGCGCGGCGGCTCGGGGTCACGGTCCTCGCGCCGGCGACCGACAAGCCCCATGGCCTCCGCGAGGTCTACCTGCTCGACGCCGACGGCTACTGCTGGGTCCCCGACGTGCCGGTGCGGGGCGGATCCTGACCGGGCGGGAACGGGCGCGGAGAGACGTCGTGCTCGGGATGCCGGCCGCGATCCGGATGAGGCGCACCGGGCCCGTCGCTGTCTTCGTAAGACCCGCCGAGGCGCTGCCACTGCTCCAGCGGGCTCTTGCGATCTACGAGAATCCCAACCTGCCGCCGAACAACCCGTTCAAGGCCGAGGTGCTGGAGAACCTGGCCAAGGTTTACCGTGCGCTGGGCAAGGTGAGCGAAGCCCAGGAGGCCCAAGCCCGCGCCGCGATCCTCCGCACGCAGCGGTAGCCGCTCCGTCCACGCCAAGGGCAAGACCTTCGCCTTCGGAAGCGTCTCCTCGACTTCGGGCCACCTCATGCCGCGCCACTTCCTCCTCAAGAACGGGGTCAACGCGGACCGCGACTTCGCGCAGAAGCCCGCCTTTTCCGGCGCGCATGACGCGACGGCGCTCTGGGTCGAGTCGGGGAAGGTAGATGCCGGGGCGCTCAACTTCCTCGTCTGGGAGAAGCTCGTCGAGACGAAGAAGGTGGACCTCGCCAAGGTCACCGTGTTCTGGACGACCCCGCCGTACGTGGACTACGTCTGGACCGCCCGGAGCGATCTCGATGCGGGGCTCCGGGAGCGGATCACGCAGGCTTTCCTCCGCCTCAAGTACGAGAACCCCGAGGACCGGAAGCTCCTCGACCTCCACCGGACGAAGGGGTACATCAAGGCGAGCGACGAGGACTGGAAGGGCATCGAGGAGGCGGCGATCGCTGCGGGCCTCCTGAGGTGAGCCGGGCGGCGTGGTGACCGCGCCCGACGGCATGATCTACGAGCTCGAGCGGCTCGGTAAGACGTTCGACGGGAGGGACCTCGCCCTCGAGGACGTGTCGCTGACGGTCGGCCGGGGCGAGCAGCTCGCCTTCGTCGGCCCGAGCGGTGCCGGGAAGACGACGCTCTTCCGGATCCTCAACCTGACGCTCCGGCCGACGGCGGGGACGCTGCGGGTCGCGGGGACGGACGTCGCCGGCGTCGATGGCGCCGCGCTGCGCGACCTCCGGCGGCGGATCGGGACCGTCTACCAGCAGCACAACCTGGTCGGGCGCCTCCGCGTCGTCCACAACGTCCTTGCCGGTTACCTCGGGCGGTGGTCGACGGCGAAGGCGCTCCTATCCCTGGCGCAGCCGCAGGAGGTCGAGACCGCCGCGGCGGCCCTCGCCCGGGTCGGGATTGCGGAGAAGCTCTACGCCCGGACCGATACGCTCTCGGGCGGCCAGCAGCAGCGCGTCGCGATCGCCTGTGTGCTGGTGCAGGACCCCGAGGTGATCCTCGGGGACGAGCCGGTCTCCTCGGTGGACCCGTCGCTCGCGATGAGCCTCGTGCGGCTCCTCACCGAGTTGTGCCGGACCGCCGGCAAGACGCTCTTGATGAACCTCCACAGCGTGGACCGCGCCCTCGCGTTCTTCCCGCGGGTGGTCGGGGTCCGCCAGGGCCGCGTCGCCTTCGACCTCCCACCCGACAAGGTGACCTCTGACCTGTTCGGCTCGCTCTACGAGGGCGCGGAGCCCGAGGACGTGCCGTTCATCCTGCGCGACGGTGGCTCCCCGAGCAGTCGGGTCTGTCGTCCCATCCCCGGGATCGGCTAAGCGGGCGCTCCCCTACCTCTTCTGGGTGGTCTTCGGGGGCTCCCTCCTCCTGAGCCTCCGGGCGGCCCAGGTGGATCCGCGCGTGCTGTTCGCCGCCGACGCGCGGGCGAACGTCGCGCGGTTCGTGCGCGGCATGTTCCCCCCGGACCTCTCGCCGGCATTCCTCCGGTTCCTCGCGGTCCCGGTCGTCGAGACGATCCAGATCTCGATCGCAGGCACCGCACTGGCCGTGCTGATCGGCCTCCCGCTCGGGCTACTCGCGACCTCGACGCTGACCTGGAGCGGCGTCCTCCACGAGCGCCGCCGGGCGTCCGCGCGCGCGCTCGGGTTCGTCCCCTACGCCGGCGCCCGCGCGCTCCTCTCCGTCTTCCGCTCGATCCCGGAGTTCGTCTGGGCGTTCATGTTCGTCCGGGCCGTCGGGCTCGGGCCCTTCCCGGGGGTGCTCGCGCTGGGATTCCACACGGGCGGGGTGTTGGGAAAGCTCTTCGGGGAGGTGCTGGAGGACGTCGGGCCCCGGCCGCTCGAGGCGCTCCAGGCCGCCGGGGCCTCGCGCCCGGCCGTGCTGCTCGACGGAATCGTCCCGCAGGCGATCCCGCAGTTCTTCGCCTACGCGCTCTACCGCTGGGAAGTGAACATCCGGGCCGCGGCCGTCCTCGGGTTCGTCGGGGCGGGGGGCCTGGGACAGCGTATCCACCTCGCGATCAGCCTCTTCCTCGAGCACCAGCTCCTGACGCTGATCCTCGCGGTCTACCTGATGGTGACGTTGGTGGACGCGTCGTCGGGCTGGCTCCGCCGGCGGATCGTCTAGCCGGGCGGGGCCATGAGCGGCGGCGCGACGCCGTTCAGGAGGGAAGCGGGGGGAGCGTGCCGTCCTTCTCGCGCTGGAGGAAGTCGAGCAGGCGCTGGGTCAGCTCGGGCGGGATCTCGTCCAGGGGGAGGCTCCGCGCGACGTCCACCGTGCCCTTGTACGTCCGGACGAAGGCCACGCACGGGGGGCAGAGCTCCAGGTGGATGTCGAGGGCGCGGGCGCGCTCGGGGGAGAGATCCCCTTCCAGGTAGTCCACCAGGAGGTCGATGCACTCCCGGCAGCAGGCGATGTGTGAAACCGAATCCAACCCGGGCACCTCGTGTGCGCGCCGGCGGGGCCGTGCGCGAGCTCACCTCGATCGTAACACATTTCCCGGGGTCGCCAAGCCGCGCGCCGAATCCCGATCCCGGCGGCGCGCGTCCCGCGTCCTGACCCGGGGCGGCCGGTTGCCCGCCCCTCCGGGCTCGTGTACCGTAGCGGAGGCCGGCCCCGGTCCCCCGGATCGCCGGGCCCATGCGGATCACCCTCGTCACCCCGATCGCCGTCCCGTCCGTCCGCGGGAACGCGGTCACCGTCAACCGCCTCTGGCGCGCCCTCGGGGAGCGTGGCGTTGCGGCGGAGGTGGTGGACCTCTCGCGCACGCCGGCCGAGGCGGTGGCGGAGCGGCTCGCCGGGCTCGCCCCGGACGTGGTCCACGCCTTCCACGCCTTCCGCGGGGCCCCGGCCGCCGTCCCGTTCACCCGCGCGCGGGGGGTGCCGCTCGTCGTCTCGCTGACCGGCACCGACGCGAACCACGACCTCCTCGACCCCGAGCGGCGGCCAGCGATCGTGACGGCGCTCCGGGCGGCGCGCGCCCTCATCGCGTTCCACGAGACGATCCGCGCCAGGGTGGCGCGCGAGGTCCCGGAGGTCGCGGACCGCGTCGAGATCATCCCGCAGAGCGTGGTGCTCGGCGAGGACCCGTACCCCTTGTCGGCGGTCGCCCCGCGGCGGGCCGGGGAGGTTCGGTTCCTCCTGCCGGCGGGCATCCGGCGCGTGAAGAACGTCCTCTTCGCCCTGGAGCCGCTCGGCGCCCTGGCGCGGCGCTACCCGATCCGGTTCCTCGTCGTCGGACCGGTCATCGAGGAGGAGGAGGGCGCGCGGCTCCGCGCGGCCCTCAAGGGGGCCGACTGGGCGAGCTACCTCGGCGAGGTGCCGCACCCTCAGATGGGGTCGCTCCTCGACCAGGTGGACGTCGTGGTCAACTCGTCGCTCTCCGAGGGGGGCATGGCGAACTCCGTCCTCGAGGCGATGGTCCGCGCGAAGCCGGTGCTGGCGGCCGACATCGAAGGGAACCGCTCCGTCATCGAGCACGGGGTGGACGGGCTCCTCTACCGGACCGCCGGGGAGTTCCTGCAGGGGGCCGAACGCCTGGTCGGCGATCCGGCGTTGCGGGCGCGGCTCGGCTCGGCCGCGCGCGCCCGGGTGACGCGGCTCTACCCGCCGGAGCGCGAGCTCGACGCCCACCTCGATCTGTATCGGCGCCTCACCATGCGGTAGCATGCGGTAGCACGCCGACCGCGGGCCGGCGATCTCGCGTGCTAGAATGGCGCCGCGCCTGTGCGCAGCGCGGTCACGAGCGGACCATCCTGACGGGAATCCGGGGAGGAGCCTTCGCATGGCGCTGAAGAAGCTGGGGCACGTCGTCCTCAAGGTACGGGACCTCGTTCAGGCGGAGCGGTTCTACACCGAGGTCGTGGGCCTGCGCGTCACCGGTCGTCTGCCCACCCGGATGGTGTTCTTCAGCGTGCCGGGCAACGAGGACTCCCACGACCTCGCCGTGTGGAAGGTCGGTGCGGACGCGGCGCCGCCGGAGCCGAACCAGGTCGGGCTTTTCCACGTCGCGTGGCAGGTCGAGCGCCCGGAGGATCTCGAGGCGTTCTACCGGCGGCTCGAGGCCGAGGGGGTCAAGCTCCACGGCACGATGGACCACGGGACCAACCTCTCCGTCTACTTCGAGGACCCGGACGGGAACATGCTCGAGTTCACGTACGAGCGACCGCGCGAGGCGTGGCCCGCCGGCCGCAACCCGTTCGCCGGCCGCGAACGGCTCCCGTTCGAGCCCGCCCGTGAGGGTCGCCGCTGAGGGCCGGAGCCGGTGGAGCACGTCCGGTTCCGGATCCCGTTCCAGACGACACGCTCCAGGAGGTCCTGCTCCTGCGCGGGTTCGTGCGGCGCAGCCATCCCCACGAGGCGCTCGTGAACCGGGAGCGGGGCGAGGCCGCGGTCCGGGCCGTGGACGGGCGGCCCCCTGGCGCCTGAGTGGAGCCCGTTCTCACCGCCCTGGCCCGGCTCGTCGCCGACACCCCCGTCCAGGCGGTCCCGCCCGACGTGCGCGCGCATGCCGCCCTGGTGGTCACCGACACCGTGGGCGCGATCCTCGGGGGCAGCGCCGAGCCCGAGGTGCGCTGGCTCCTGGAGCACGTCGACCGGGGCCCCGGCCCCGCTTCGGTGCTGGCCACGGGCTTCCCGCGCGTCGAGCCGTGGTGGGCCGTCGTCGCCAACGGCACGGCCGGGACGATGCTCGAGCTGGACGAGGGGAACCGGTTCGCCCGCGGCCACCCGGGGATCCACGTCCTGCCCGCCGCGCTCGCCGAGGCCGAGCGCGCGGGCGCCACGGGCGAGGCGCTCCTCACGGCCTTCACCCTCGGCTACGACGTCGCGGCCCGGCTCGGCGCCGCGGCGCCGGTCCGGTCCGGCATGCACATGCACGGGGTCCACGGCACGGTCGGGGCGGCGGCCGCCGTCGCCCGCGTGCGGGGTCTGGACGCCGCGGCGACGGCGCAGGCCCTCGCGGTGGCCGGGGGCCTGACGCTCGGGACCTCGTGGCGCGCGGCTGTGGAGGGCGCGACGGTCCGGAACGCGTACGCCGGGGTCGCCGGCGCGAACGGCTGGCTGGCCGTCGAGCTGGCGCACGCCGGCTTCACGGGGCTGCCCGACATGCTGACGGAGGTGTTCGGGCGGATCAGCGGCTCCGCCTTCGACGCCGATCGGGTGTTCGACGAGCTGGGGCGGCGCTTCGAGGTGTCACGGAACTACTTCAAGCGCTACGCCTGCTGCCGCTACACGCACGCCGCCATCGAGGCCCTCGAGGCGCTCCTGGTCGAGGGAGGCTTCGATCCGAACGGGATCGAACGGATCCGCGTCGAGACCTACGCGCCGGCCTCGACGCTGGCGGCGCGGGACCCGGTGGGGAGCCTCGGGGCGAAGTTCTCCATCCCGTACGTGCTCGCCGCCCGCCTCACCCTGGGGGACTGCGGGCCCGACACCTTTCGCGAGCCCGTTCTCTCGGACGCGCGCATCCGCGCCGTCGCGGCGCGGATCGAGGTGGTCGAGGACCCGGCCATGACGGCGCGACTGCCCGCGGCGCGGCCGGCGCGGGTCGAGGTGCGCCTGGCAGACGGGCGGGCCGTGGCCCGCGAGGTGGACGCGGCATCGGGCGACTTCGACCGCCCGTACTCCCGCCAGGTGATCCGGGACAAGTTCCTCGGGCTCGTCGGGCCGATGCTCGGGCGGGACGGCGCCAAGGCGGCGTGGAAGCTGTGCGGGAGCCTCGAGGGGCTGAAAGACGCGCGCGAGCTGGTGGACGGGCTGCACGCGCTGGAGGCGACCCCCGAGACCCACACGTAGCCGCATGGGAGACAGGGGATGGACTTCAGCCTGACGGAGGAGCAGCGCCAGTACCAGGCCCTCGTCCGCGAGTTCGCCGAGAAGGAGGTCGCGCCCCACGTGCGCGACTACGACCGGGAGGAGCGATACCCCGTCGAGATCATCAAGAAGATGGCGCCGGTCGGGTTCCTCGGCGGGACGATCCCGGAGGAGTACGGGGGCCCCGGCATCGACCACCTGACGATGGCCCTCGGCATCGAGGAGATGTCGCGGGTCTGCATCCACATGGGCTCGGCGATGGGTCGCGCCGCGGGCCTCGTCGGCTCCGGCATCCTCCAGTACGGAACGGACGCGCAGAAGCGGAAGTACCTCGTCCCGCTCGCGCGGGGGGAGGTCTTCGCGGGCACCGCGGTCACGGAGCCGCACTCGGGGACCGACGTCGCGGCGATGGAGACGACCGCGACGCGGAAGGGCGACGAGTACGTCCTGAACGGCTCGAAGATCTGGATCTCGGGCGTCGGGATCGCCGCCTGGTACCTGACCTTCGCGACGCTGGACAAGTCGAAGGGGCCGAAGGGGATCTGCGCGTTCATCGTCGAGCCGACGTTCCCTGGGTTCAGCGAGCGGCCGATCCGGAACAAGCTCGCGTTCCGCCCGAGCCAGGTGGGCGAGCTGATCTTCCAGGACTGCCGCGTCCCGGCCGAGAACCTGGTGGGGCGGGAAGGGGAGGGACTGAAGGTCGCGCTCTGCGCCGTGGAGAACGGGCGCCTGTCGGTCGCCTGCCGTGCGGTGGGGCTCACTCAGGCCTGCCTCGACGAGTCGGCGCGCTATGCGCGGCAGCGGATCGTCTTCGGGAAGCGGATCGCCGAGTACCAGCTCGTCCAGGCGAAGATCGCCGACATGACCGTCGGGGTGGAGTCGGCGCGCTACCTCACCTACCGGCTCGCGTGGCTGAAGACCCGCGGGGTCCGGCGCGCGCGGCGCGAGGCCTCGATCGCCAAACTCTACGCGACGGAGGTCGCCTTCCGGGCGGCGTCCGACGCCGTGCAGATCCACGGCGCCTACGGCGCCTCGGAGGAGTACAACGTCGGGCGCTACCTCCGGGACGCGAAGTTCCTGCAGGTCGTCGAGGGGGTGAACGACATCCACCGGGTCCTCGTCGCCGAGTACGCCCTCGGCATGCGCGAGGACCCGCAGTGAGCCCGCCCGGGACCCCGCGGGGCGCGCCCGGCGCCACCCGCGGCGGCCCGGGGCACGCACTCGCCGTGGCTGAGCTGCTCATTCGCGGGGCGGCGGTCGTGGACCCGGAGGGTGGAGTCGAGCCGCGCTCGATCCTCGTCCGCGGCGAGCGGATCGCGGGGATCCTCGCCCCCGACGTCCCGCCGCCCGCGGGCGTCCAGGTGCTCGACGCCCGCGGGCTCCACGTCTTCCCGGGCGTCGTCGAGCCCCACGCCCACCTGGGCTACGGCGGCGCCGACATGGCCGGCCACTTCGAGAGCGAGACGGCGTCGGCCGCGCTCGGCGGGATCACGACCGTCATCAACATCTATCGGCAGTACGGGCGAGCCGCGTCGCCCTACGACGAGCTGGGCGGCGCGCTGCGCGCGTGCGAGGCTCGGGCGCGCGTGGACTTCGCGGTCCACCTCGCCCTGCTCCTCGAGGACCATGTCCGCAGCATCCCGCGCTACGTCGCCGAGCACGGGATCCGGTCGTTCAAGTTCTACATGGCCTACCGCGGCGAGGACGGCCGCCAGATCGGGATGACCAACGAGATCGACGATGGCCTCCTCGTCGAGGCGCTCTCCGCGATCGCGGCCGCGCCCGGCGGGGTCGCGTGCTTCCACTGCGAGAACACCGAGGTCATCAACCGCGTCGCCCGCCGGCTCCGGGCCGAGGGGCGGCAGGGGCTCGCGGCCTGGAGCGCGAGCCGGCCGGCCTACGCCGAGGCCGAGAGCATCCACCGCGCCGCCGTGCTCGGGGCCGCCGCGGGGTTCTCCCTGTGGGAAGGCTGGCCGCTCCGCGGCTGGCCGGTCCTCACGATGGTCCGCGGGAGCGTCGTGATGGACAAGGGCGAGGTCGTCGGGAAGCCCGGCTTCGGGCGGTACCTTCCACGGTGACCGAAGCCACGCCGCTCAGACACCTCTTCGCTCCGCGGGCCATCGCGCTCGTCGGCGTGCCCGGGGATCTCGCGCGCCCGGGCGCCCGGCCGCTCCACTTCCTCCGCCGCCACGGCTACCCGGGGCGCATCTACCCCGTCAACCCGCGGCACCGCGAGATCGGGGGGCTGCCCGCGTTCCCGAGCCTGACGGCCCTGCCGGAGCCCGTCGATGTCGCGTGGGTCGGCCTTCCCGCCGCCCAGGCGGCCGACGCCGTCGCCGAGTGCGGGCGCGCGGGCATCCCCTTCGCGATCGTGCTCGGCGCCGGCTTCGCCGAGACGGGAGAGGACGGGGAGGCCGCGCAGCGGCGGCTGGGCGAGGCGGCGGCCGCGGCGGGGGTCCGACTCCTCGGCCCCAACACCGTCGGGTACGTCAACGCCTGGGACCGGACGGCGCTGACCTTCTCGACGGCCGCCGAGGTGGATGCGCTCGGCGCGGGCCCGCTGGTGCTGCTCTCCCAGTCCGGGGGGCTCGGCGGATGCCTCCTGAACCGCGCCCTCGACCGCGCGATCGGCGTCGGGCTCTTCGTCTCGACGGGGAACGAGGCGGACCTCGTGATGGCCGACTACCTCGAGTGGGTCGTGGAGGACGGCCGGGCGGGCGCGGTCGCGTGCCTGGTCGAGCAGGTGCGCGCGCCGGAGCGGTTCGCCCGCGCAGTGGCGCGGGCGATCGGTCGGGGGCTTCCCGTGGTGGCGCTCAAGCTCGGGGGCACGGAGGCGGGCGCGCGGGCGGCGCGCTCGCACACGGCGGCCCTGGTCGGTGCCCGCGCGGCGTGGCGGGCGTGGGCGCGTGCGGTGGGGGTGGTCGAGGCGGGCGACCTCGGTGAGCTCGTCGAGACGGCCGGCTACCTCGCCCGCACGCCGCCACTCGAGGGGAGGCGCGCCGGCATGGTCACCTCCTCCGGGGGTGTCGCGGTCATGCTCGCCGACGCGCTGGAGCCGCTCGGCTTCGCCTTCCCTCCGCTGGCCGCCGAGACCGTCACCCGCCTGATGCGCCTCCTCCCGCCCTACGCCAACGCCGGGAACCCGGTCGACATCACCGCGGGGCTGCCCGAGGAGACGTTCGGCGAGGTGCTCGCGGCGGTGCTCCGGGATCCCGGGCTCGACGTGGTCGTCGTCCCGCTCACCATGGCGACGACGGAGGGCGGCCGGGCCCGGGCGGAGCAGGTGGTCAAGGCGGCGCGCGGCGCGGCGAAGCCCGTCGCCGTCTGCTGGCCCGGCGGGAGCCTCGTCCGCGACGGGGTCCGGGGACTCGACGAGGCCGGGGTCCCGGTCTTCCAGAGCGTGACCGGGTGCGCGGCCGCGCTCGGGGCCGCGCTGGCTTACGCCGCCGCCCGCCGCGGAAGCGCGAGAGCCGGCGAACCGGCCCCCCCGGTGCGCCTGCCCGAGGGAACCGTCCCCGCACGGAGCGGCATTCTCCCGTGGGAGGAGGTGCGGGCGCTGCTCGAAGCCGCCGGCATCCGGCTCGCCCCGGAGGTCGTCGTCCGCTCCGAGGGGGAAGCTCGGGCGGCGGCGGGACGACTCGCCTACCCGGTCGCCGTCAAGCTGTTGGGGCCGCTCCACAAGAGCGAGGCGGGCGGCGTGCGCCTGGGGGTGGCCGACCCCGAGACGCTCGTGGCCGCGGTGCGGGAGCTGATTCCGCGCGGCGAGGGGTGCCTGATCCAGCCGATGGTCGAGGGGGTCGAGGTGCTCGTGGGGTCCCTGCGCGATGCCGCGCTCGGGCCGTTCGTCGCCCTGGCGCCGGGCGGGGTCCACGCCGAGCTCTACCGGGAGCGCGCGCTCCGCCCCGCGCCCGTGGCCCTCCTCGAAGCCGAAGCGATGCTGGGGGAGACGCCGGCCCTGGCGGCGCTCCTCGCCGGCTACCGCGGCCGGCCGGCGGCGGACCGCCGCGCGCTGCTCGACACGGTCGTGCGGGTCGGGGCGCTGGCGGCGGCCCTGGGGCCTCGGCTCGCGGAGTTGGACCTCAACCCCGTGATCGCGGGAGCGGCCGGCGCCCTGGTCGTCGACGCGCGGGTCATCCTCGGGCAGTGACCGCCCGGTATCGCGGAGAGTCGGAATGCAGTATGGTGGTGCTCGAAGTCACCCTGACTTACCCCGACACGATGAGAGGAGACGATCGATGACGACGTCGACGCGGCTGTCCCGCCGCACTTTCCTCCGAGGCACCGCCGCGGCGGGGGCCGCCGCGCTCGGCTTCCCCGCGGGGCTGCGCGCCCAGCCCCGGGAGATCAAGGTCGGCCACATCCACCCGCTGTCCGGCTTCCTCGCCTTCGACGGGGGCCTGGTCACGAACGGGCTCGCGCTCGCGGTCGAGGAGATCAACGCGGCGGGCGGCATCAAGTCGCTGGGAGGCGCGCGGGTCGCGCTGGCCGGCGGCGACACACAGGGGAAGGTGGAGGTCGGCATGGCCGAGGCCGAGCGACTGATCCGCGAGGGCGTCGTCGCCGTCCTGGGCCCCTACCAGAGCCCGGTGGCCTACGCGGTGTCGCAGCTCTGCGAGAAGGAGCAGACGCCCTTCGTGATCACGGTGGCCGTGGCCGACAACGTCACCGAGCGCGGGTTCCAGTACACCTTCCGCGTCCAGCCGAACGCCCGCGCGATGACAACCCGGAGCCTGGACCACCTCGCCGAGCTCGCCAGGGCGACGGGCGTGACCGTGAAGACCATCGCGATGATGCACGAGGACGGGCTCTTCGGCACCTCGATCGCCGGTCACCTCGAGCGGCACGCGAGGACGCTCGGCATGGAGCTCGTCCTCAAGGTGGCCTACAACTTCCGGACGCCCGACGTCACGACCGAGATCACGAAGATCAAGGCGGCGAAGGCGGACCTCGTCGTCATCACCGGCTACTTCGGCGACGGCCTGCTCATCGCGCGGACCGCGGCCGAGCACCGGCTCGAGGCGAAGGCGGTGACGGGGATCGCCAACGGCGGCTTCTCCAACCCCAAGTTCCTCGCCGACCAGCCGCAGCTCGCGGACCTCATCATGGACGGGAACTACTGGCACAACCCGCGGAGCGAGCGGACGAAGCGCGTGTTCGACGCGTACCAGAAGCGCTTCAACGCGCCGATGTCCTCGCACTCCGTGCAGGCCTACAGCGCCATGATGGTGCTCCGCGACGCCCTCGAGCGCGCGGGGAGCCCGGACCGGGCGAAGATCCGCGAGGCGCTGGCGCGGACGAACCTGGCCGACCACATCCTGCCCCAGGGCCCGATCCAGTTCGACAAGACCGGCGAGAACGCGAACGCCCAGCCGGCGCTCCTCCAGAACCAGGGCGGGAAGACCGTGGTCGTCGGCCCGGCGCCGTTCGCGGAGGCCAGGGCCGTCTTCCCCGTCCCGCGCTGGTCGCGGACGTAAGCGAGGCGCTCGACTGACCGCCGCGGGTGGCGGCGGGTGAGCCCCGCGGGGTCCCGGGCGAAGTGGGACCCCCTTAGCTTCCTTCCGCGATTCCGCGAATCGCGGAAGGAGGTAAGCGGGTGACGAGCCCGGGGGCGCGGGGCGAGCCCGGCGACAGACTTTCTCTGGGACATGTCAAGCGATTTTTTTCTCCGGGTGCCGCAGCGCCTGCCGCGCCATCGTGGCGAGGTGATGCTGCTCGTCGTCGGGCACCTGCCGCTGCCACATCACGAAGATGATCTTCAGCCACTTGGCCCCCAGGGCCCGG
>Ga0114945_10000072_pt1 | contig 55192 bp, 77 predicted proteins | sample OV2TP3_FD_87194 | JGI IMG/M metagenome (GOLD analysis project Ga0114945, IMG submission 87194) | Hot spring microbial communities from Beatty, Nevada to study Microbial Dark Matter (Phase II) - OV2 TP3 | ecosystem: Environmental > Aquatic > Thermal springs > Hot (42-90C) | place: USA: Beatty... | reverse complement strand
GTAGCGGTGTTCAGCCACAAACCGAGACCGTGTGGCGACAGGCCGATCGTTATAAGGTACCACGCATTGCCTTTGTCAATAAGATTGATCGATTAGGCGCGAATTTTGATAGGGTTTTGGGAGAAATCCATGATCGGTTAGGGGCCAATGCGGCCGCCGTTGAGTTTCCTGATGGTGCTGAAAATGAATTTAAAGGAATCATCGATGTTATCAATGAACAATATATTACTCATAAGGATGACCAGGGCCTTCAAATGGAGCGTGGCCCCGTTCCAGAACATTTCAAAGAAAAGGTTCAAAAATATCGTCATACCCTGATTGAAAAATTAGCTGAGGTGGACGACCAGATTATGGAGAAATTTTTGGAAGAAAAGGACATTTCGGTTGATGAGTTAAAGGCTGGAATCCGACGAGCGGTTATCAAAAATCGTTTTCTTCCAGTTTTGGTAGGGACGGCTCTAAGAAACAGAGGTGTTCAAATGGTCTTGGATGCTGTCTGTGATTTCCTTCCTTCTCCCCTGGATATCCCTCCTGTCTCTGGTAACGATCCCCGCAGTCAAGAAATAGTACCACGTGAAACTTCCCCAACGGCTCCCTTATCAGCTCTCGTTTTTAAAATCGCCTCTGATCCTTACGTTGGAAAATTATTTTATACACGTCTCTATTCCGGCAGAATTACGAGCGGTGACACGATTTATAATTCTACGCGCAAACAAAAAGAGCGTGTTTCCAAAATAGTCCTTATGCATGCAAACAAACAAGAAATTATTACGGTGGCTGAGGCAGGGGAGATTGTGGCCTTGGTTGGTCTTAAGGAGGCCAAATCTGGCGACACAATCTGTGCGGAAAGCGCCCCCATTGTCTTAGAGAGCATGCGAGTTCCCGAACCGGTGGTCTCCATGGCCATTGAACCTAAGACAAAAGCGGATCAGGACAAATTAGGTTTAACCTTAAGAAAATTTTTGGATGAAGATCCTTCGTTACGTGTGCAATATGATCAGGAAACAGCACAAACTATAATTTCTGGAATGGGTGAATTGCATCTGGATATTATTATTGACCGGATGAGACGCGAACATGGCTTAGAGACGAAGATCGGTCGTCCAGAAGTAGCTTATAAGGAAACAATCAAACAAAAGGTTCCTGGTGTTGAAGGGAAGTTTATCTCGCAGACAGGTGGTCGTGGGCAATACGGTCACGTTATTGTCGATGTTGAACCTAACCAGGAAGCTGGCAAAATCGTTTTTATTAATAAAATAAAGGGGGGGGCTATCCCCCGCGAATTCATTCCAGCAGTAGAAAAGGGAATTCGAGATGGGGCGTTGAATGGCGTTTTAGCGGGATATCCTGCCATAAACATTACCGTTACCTTAGTTGATGGTTCTTTCCATGAAGTTGACTCAAGCGAAATAGCTTTTCAATTGGCCGCCAAATATGCGTTAAAGGATGCGTTAACACGGGGTAGGTCAGTTTTTTTAGAGCCTGTGATGGATTTGGAGGTTGTTGTTTCAGAAGAATTTATGGGAGCCGTAATTGGTGATTTAAATACTCGAAGAGCAAAAATAAATAGTATGGGAACACTGGGTAAACTAAAGACAGCCCGCTGTGAGGTTCCCTTAGCGGAGATGTTTAATTACGCGAATGCATTACGTTCTTTAACACAAGGTCGAGGCTCATTCACCATGGAGCCAGCTTTCTATGCCGAAGTTCCGGCCAATATTATGGAAAAAATCATTGGGGCTAGAGCCGCGGCGGCTGCTAGTAAAAATAAATAGAAAAAAAGAGGAAAAATGATAGAACCAAATAGGGAGGTAACAAAATGGCTAAAGGAAAATTCATAAGGAATAAGCCACACTTAAACATTGGAACCATTGGGCACGTTGACCATGGTAAAACCACTTTGAGTGCCGCCATCACCATGGTATTAAACAAGAAAGGATTGGCGGAAGCACGCACGTACGATTCCATTGACAACGCGCCTGAGGAAAAAGAGCGAGGTGTTACGATCAATATTTCCCATCTCGAATATGAAACAGAGAAGAGGCACTACGCCCATATTGATTGCCCTGGCCATGCTGACTATATCAAGAACATGATCACAGGGGCTGCGCAGATGGATGGGGCTATTTTGGTTGCGTCGGCTGTTGATGGGCCTATGCCTCAAACACGAGAGCACATTCTTTTAGCCCGACAAGTCAACGTTCCTACGATTGTGGTATTTTTGAACAAATGTGATCAAGTTCAAGATGCTGAGCTTCTTGACCTTGTGGAGATGGAATTGCGTGATTTACTAAAGAAATATAAATTTGATGGGGATAAAACACCAATCATTAGAGGAAGCGCCTTAGACGCTTTGAATAACCCTAATGATCCCAAGGTCACACAGCCGATTTTGGATTTAATGAAGTCGGTCGATGACTTTATTCCGACACCGGTTCGTGACTTGGATAGACCATTTGCTATGGCCGTTGAGGATGTTTTCTCCATTTCTGGTCGTGGAACTGTTGCAACGGGAAGAATTGAACGAGGACGCATTAAAGTGGGGGAAGAAGTTGAAATCGTTGGGTTGCGACCTCAAGTCTCAAAGACGGTTGTCACCGGTGTGGAAATGTTTCGCAAGGAATTGGATGAAGGACAAGCCGGAGACAATGTCGGTCTTCTCTTGCGTGGTGTGGATAAGACGGCTATTGAACGTGGGATGGTTTTAGCAAAGCCGGGAACGATTACACCGCATACGAAGTTTAGATCGCAAGTCTATATTTTGACCAAAGAAGAGGGGGGTCGACATACACCATTCTTTAAAGGGTATCGTCCGCAATTTTATTTCCGTACCACCGATGTGACCGGAACCGCAGAACTTCCGGCGGGTGTGGAAATGTGTATGCCCGGTGATAACGTAGAATTAATTGTGGAACTAATCATCCCTGTGGCCATGGACAAGGAACTACGTTTTGCCATTCGCGAGGGTGGTCATACGGTTGGCGCGGGTGTGATCGCGGAAGTCCTAAAGTAAAACAAAAAATTCCATGCTTCGGCATGGAATTTTTTGTTGAAGGAAGTTTGTTTTATGCAAAAGATTAGAATCAAATTAAAAGCATACGATCATCGTTTGATTGATAAATCAACTCAAGAAATCGTAGATACCGCCATCCGTACTGGCGCAAAGGTTTCGGGACCTATACCATTGCCAACCAAGAAGGAGTTGTATACAGTGCTTCGTTCGACATTCATTGACAAGAAATCGCGTGAGCAATTTATGATCGCGACTCACAGACGATTAATTGATTTGATTGATCCAACGGCCAAAACGGTGGAGGCCTTAAGAAAGTTGAACCTACCAGCTGGTGTGGATGTTGAGATTAAACAATAAGAGGTTTGAGGAAAATGATTCGTGGTTTGCTAGGGAAAAAAATTGGGATGACGCAGATATTTGACAGGGACGGTAACATTGTTCCAGTGACGATTGTCGAGGTTGGTCCTTGTCGCGTCTTGGGGTTGATGGATACACCCTCTAAGCGAGTTAAGATTGGCTATGACCCTTTAAGAGAGTCTCGTTTGAACAAGCCACAAGTGGGATTTTTTAAAAAAATAGGGGTTACCCCTATGCGTTATATCCGTGAGATTGAATCAACGGATAATGCCAACTATCAAATTGGGCAGGAGCTTAAAGCGGATGTGTTTAAGGCCGGTGACTTTGTGAATGTGGCGGGGATATCAATCGGCAAAGGATTTCAGGGAGGGATGAAGCGTTGGCATTGGAGGGGCGGACCCGCTGCTCATGGCTCTATGCATCATCGTCGTGTTGGATCGGTGAGCTCCAGTTCTGATCCCTCGCGTGTCTATAAGGGAAAGACTATGCCAGGGCATATGGGCGATAGCTCTGTCCTTATTGAAAATTTGCGTGTGCTGAAAGTGGATGTAGATAACAATTTAATTTTAGTTAATGGTTCCGTGCCAGGAAAAAAGAATGCCTTCTTGACAATTACGATTTCGAAGAAAAAGCCCTTTCAGTCACTGGAAGAAAAGAAAGTTGTTCGTATGGTTAAACGTAATCCGATGAAGCAGAGCAGGGCCACGGCGGCAGGGAAGGCTAAGTAATATGACGAAAACAACCAAATTGGCTATATATAATAGGGAAGGGAAGGAAACCGATACGATCGAATTACCGGAGGATTTGTTTGGAGAGGATGTCAATCAAGACGTCCTTCACCAAGCCATCCTTATGTATCAGGCGGCGTTGCGCTCCGGCCATGCGTCCACCAAAGAACGTGGTTCGGTTTCCGGTGGCGGCAGGAAACCATGGCGTCAGAAGGGAACCGGTCGTTCACGTCAAGGTTCGATACGCTCTCCTTTGTGGCATCACGGAGGGGTCGTCTTCGGACCGCATCCTCGAGATTTTAGTTATAGCTTACCTAAGAAAATCCGTTTAGCAGCGCTTAAGGAAAGCTTGAATGCTAAATATTTAGAAAAGAATTTGTTGTGTATTGATGATTTAAAGGAAAAATTCTCTAAGACAAAAGAATTCGCCAATATCTTAGTCAAGTTAAAACTGGAAGGAAAGATTTTGGCTCTTTTAGATAATAGTGACCCGAGTGTCTTTTTGGTTTCACGCAACCTCCCTTTTTTTGATACTAGGCGCGCCATGGACGTCAATGCTTATGATGTGTTGCGTAACAATAAGTTGTTAGTAACCAAATCAGCCTTTAAAAATTTAATTCAAAGGATACGTCAGGCAAAATGAAAACATGCTTTGATGTGATTAAGACATTGATGCGTACCGAAAAAGGGACGTTGTTAGAGCCGCAACGTCAATATCTTTTTCAGGTGCGTCCTGGTGCGAACAAGATTGAGATAAAAAAGGCGATTGAGGAAATCTATAACGTGAAAGTTCAGTCAGTAAATACGAGTATTTTTTCCGGGAAACGAAAAAGAGTGCGTCAGGAGTTCGGGCACACCAGTGATTGGAAAAAGGCCATTGTCACACTCAAAGAGGGCTTTAAGATCGATGTGACGTAAAGGTGATAAAGAAGATATGGGTGTTCAAAGATTTAAACCAACAACGAGTAGTTTAAGACACGTAGCGATTTCTGATTTCAGTGAAGTCACGAAAGCGAAACCAGAGAAGGCGCTTTTAGTGCCCTTAAAGAGGACGGGAGGACGTAATGCGTATGGCCGAATCACCTTGCGTTTTCGTGGAGGTGGGCATAAACGCATGTATCGTCTGATTGACTTTAAGCGAAATCGCCTAGATGAACCAGCTCAAGTTTTAGCTATTGAATATGATCCCAATCGTTCGGCCCGTATTGCGTTAATTCAGTATGCGAATGGGGATAAATCATATATTTTGGCTCCTTTGGATTTAAAAGTTGGAGATAAAATTGTCAGTGCTTCGGGAGCAGATGTGGAGATAAAACCCGGGAATGCGTTGTTATTAAAAAATGTTCCGTTAGGAACTGCGGTTCATAACATTGAATTACAACCAGGACGGGGCGGAAAGATTGTTCGGGCCGCAGGGACAGCCGCGCAGCTGTTGGCCAAAGAAGGCCATTATGTGCATGTTCGATTACCCTCGAATGAAGTACGTAAGATTCATCTAGAGTGTCGGTGCACCATTGGACAATTAGGGAATGTCGAGCATGAGACCGTTTCCATTGGAAAGGCAGGGCGTTCCCGTTGGTTAGGCCGTCGGCCTCACGTGCGTGGGGCGGCCATGAATCCTGTCGACCATCCTCATGGCGGTGGGGAAGGAAAATCTCCACAAGGGAATCCACATCCGGTTTCGCCTTGGGGGCAGAAGTCAAAAGGTTTGAAGACACGAACAAGAAAGAAGTATTCCAATTCGAGGATTTTAAAGCGAAGGGCTTAAAGCATGCCACGTTCGATTAAAAAGGGACCGTACGTCGAAGAGGCTCTATTAAAGAAATTAAATCGATTGATTTCGTCTGGCCAAAAGCAACCCATTAAGACATGGTCACGACGATCAACGATTATTCCCGATTTTGTTGGGTATACGGTCGCGGTCTATGATGGTCATAAACACGTTCCCATTTATGTCACCGAAAATATGGTTGGATATAAATTTGGCGATTTTGCGCCCACCCGGACATTTAAAAAACATGGTGGTGTCAAAGCTAAAAAAGCTGCGGCTTTAACATAATCTGGCAGGAGCGAGTCGGCTTATGATTGCACAAGCAAAAGGACGATATATACGTGTTTCAGCGATGAAGGTAAGACAAGTCATCGATCTCATTCGGGGGAAGGACGTCCTCAGTTCTCTTGCTATTTTAACGCATGTTGATAGAGGCTGTACGGGTAGCATCAGAAAGGTGTTAGATTCTGCGATCAGTAATGCCAAGCAAAAGGGTTTGCGTGAGGACCAATTGTTTATTTCACGTATTATTGCCAATAATGGGCCGATGTGGAAACGTTATCGGGCAGCCACCTTTGGGCGCGCAACCGAGATATTGAAGCGTACTACTCATTTAACGATCGAACTCGATTTAATTACTAAGTAAGGGGTAATGACATGGGGCAGAAGGTAAATCCGCTCATCTTAAGAATCGGGTATATCAAAAATTGGCGAAGTATTTGGTATGCCGAAAAGCACGAATACGCCAGAAATATTAAAGAGGATTTTGAGATCCGAAATTTTATCAAGAAGAAATATGTCCAGGCAGCTGTTTCGCATATTGATATTGAACGGTTGGCGGATAAGATTAAGATCATTATTCATACAGCCCGACCAGGGGTGATTATTGGTCGGCGTGGTGCAGATATTGATCGTTTGAGGGAAGAGATAGGAAAGATTACTTCCAAGGAAATGGCCATTGAACCGCGTGAAATCAAAAATCCAGCCGCTGAGGCCCAATTGGTTGGACAAAATATTGCCTACCAATTAGAAAAGCGTGTGGCTTTTCGTCGGGCTGTCAAACGAGCGATGGACCAAGCCATTCAAGCCGGTGTGAGGGGTATTAAGGTGAGTGTGGCGGGCCGTTTGAATGGGGCAGAAATGTCGCGTCGTGAGACATATCTGATCGGTAAACTTCCTTTGCAGACATTACGAGCGGATGTGGAGTATGGTTTCGCCGAGGCCTTCACAACGTACGGCTTATTGGGAGTGAAGGTTTGGGTTTATAAAGGGGATGTGATTACGGATAAAATATCTCTTTCAGCCACAGAAGGTGAACCAACAACAGAAACTCAAGGAAAGTAGAGAAGATTTCATATGCCATTAATGCCTAAAAGAGTTAAGTATCGTAAATCCCAGCGAGGAAAAACACGCGGGATTTCTACGAGAGGCTCACAATTAACCTTTGGTGAGTTTGGCTTAAAAGCGTTGGAGAATGGTTTGGTTTCTTCGAACCAGATTGAGGCGGCGCGTGTGGTTGTGGCGCGTAAGTTACGAGGGGTGGGGAAGATGTGGATCAATATTTTTCCCCATAAACCAGTGACAAAAAAGCCAGCGGAAACACGTATGGGAAAAGGCAAAGGTGATTTGAGTCATTGGGTGGCGGTTGTTAAACGAGGAAAGGTGATGTTTGAGATGGGAGGAATCCCGGAGGATTTCGCAAAAAATATTCTTCGTTTAGTGGCCTTTAAATTACCAATACGTTCTCAATTTATCACCAGAGCCCAGTCCCTATAAGGTTGAATTTTTTGGAGAGCTAAAGGTTGAACAAAGTGCTATGAAGATTCAGGAACTTAGACAATTAGCCACGGAAGATTTAAAACAAAAGGAAATGGCCCTGAAGAAAGAGCTTTATGATTTGAATTATCAGCGTCGGCTTGGGCAGGTGGAAAAACCTTCTCGATTTCGTTTGATTCGCCGTGATATTGCGCGGATTTTGACTGTTATCAAGGAAAGAGAAACGCATGGAACAAAGAATTAATCGTCGCAAGTTTTTAACCGGAACGGTTATTAGCGACCGAATGAATAAAACACGTGTGGTTCAGGTACGCTGGATAGCCAAACATCCACGCTATAAAAAGCTATTAAAGAGGGCGGCGAAGTATAAGGTACATGATGAGCAGAATGCCTCCAAGATCGGCAATGTGGTTCGCATCATGGAAACAAGACCTTTGTCAAAAGAAAAACATTGGATTATTCGAGAAATTTTGAAGGCGTAGAGTAGCGATGTTGTATATGAAATCGATAGTGGATGTGGCGGATAACACAGGAGCACGCAAGGCTTCTGTGATTGGTGTCTTAAATAGCAAGGGCAAGTTACGGGCCGAGGTAGGAGATATTGTCAAAGTGAATATTAAAGAATCAGCGCCAGAAGCCGCTATCAAGAAAGGTCAAAAGGCAAAAGGGATTATTGTACGAACCAGAGCGCCCATTCGTCGACCCGATGGGACCTATGTCCGTTTTGATACCAATGCCATTGTCCTGATTGATGATGCAGGTAACCCGAAAGGAACCCGTATTTTTGGACCAGTCGCGCGTGAATTACGTAATATGGAATATTTAAAAATTGTTTCATTAGCACCGGAGGTTGTTTGAGATGTTGCGAATCCGCAAAGACGATCGTGTCATGGTGATTGCCGGCAAAGATAGGGGTAAGACTGGTAAAGTGCTTAAGGTTTTTCCCGAAGGGCAGCGAGCCCTTGTGGAAGGTATTAATTTTGTTAAAAAAGCTCGACGACGAACACGCCAAGATCAACAAGGGGGATTGGTAGACATCGAGGCGCCCATCCATATTTCTAATATTATGCTGATGGATAAAAAGACCAATAAACCAACTCGCTTTGAAGCCTCGATTCTTAAAGATGGGACACGGGTGCGTCTTAGCAAGCGCAGTAAAGAGGTGATTTAGGATGACACCACGATTGTTGGAGCGATATCGAAAGGAAGTTATTCCAGAGGTCCAAAAGAAATTCGGGATTAAGAATTCAATGATTGTCCCACGTCTGCAAAAGATTGTTGTCAACATGGGCATTGGGGAAGCCATTGCGGATATGAAAATTATGGAAAGTTCTATGGCGGAATTGGCTATCATCACAGGTCAGAAACCGATGATCCGTCGGGCTAAGAAAGCCATCTCTAATTTCAAACTCAAAATCAATCAGCCCGTTGGCTGCAAGGTGACTTTGAGACGAGCGAAAATGTACGAATTTCTTGATCGTTTGGTGAATGCAGCCATCCCGCGCATTCGAGATTTTAATGGTGTCTCACGTAAGGCCTTTGATGAGGGGGGGAACTACACACTGGGGATTAACGATCAAGCAATATTTCCCGAAATCGATACAGGGAAGATCATTCGTACGCAGGGAATGGACATTAGTTTTGTTTTCGATCATGGTCCTAAAGAACATACCTTTGAAGTTTTACGTTTATTAGGGATGCCGTTTGCTAAACAATAAAAAACCTTAATATGGCTAAAAAATCATCGATTAACAGATCCAGACGAAAAGCAAAATTCTCAACGAGACAGCACAATCGATGTCTTCTCTGTGGGCGGCCGCGGGGATTTTTGAGAAGGTTTGGTATGTGCCGTATTTGTTTTAGAGAATTGGCCTGGAAGGGAGAAATCCCAGGTATCAAAAAGGCAAGTTGGTGAGGATTCAATAGTTATTCGAAAAAGGATGTCTTTATGTTAATAGATCCGATTGCAAATTTGCTGACAAGTATCCGTAATGCGCTGCAGGTTCGAAAAGAGACAGTCGATGTCCCTGCCTCCAAGTTAGGTGGAAAAATTTTACAGATCTTCAAAGAAGATGGGTATATCGAGGATTATCGGCTAGTAAAAGATAATGTTCAAGGGACTTTTAAAATCTATTTAAAATATGAACATAATCGAAAGTCTGTGATCTCGGGCCTACGGAGAGTTTCACGACCAGGATTACGTAGTTATTATAAGGCAGCTAAGATGCCGCGTATTCATCGTGGTTTGGGGACGGCCGTTGTTTCTACATCCAAAGGTGTGATGCGGGAGAGCGAAGCCCGTAAATTGCGCGTTGGCGGTGAAATTCTCTGTTATGTATGGTGATACGTTATGTCAAGAATAGGCAAAACCCCTGTAACTATTCCTAAAGAAGTCAAGGTTGCTTTGGAACCAAATCTACTAAAGGTTGAAGGGCCAAAGGGTAAATTGTCTTTGCCTATTCCTTTGGGAATAAAAGTTGAACAAAAGGATTCTGGGGTTCAAATCGATCGCTTAGGTGATACCAAACAGAATCGTGCCAATCAAGGGACAATCAAGCGTCTTTTGGTAAATATGGTGGAAGGGGTCATGAAGGGACATAAAAAGGAATTGGAGATTCAGGGTGTCGGTTTTCGCGCTCAGATGAAAGGAGATACCTTGCTTTTGAGTGCGGGTTTTAGTCACCCCATTGAATATAAAGTACCCAAAGAAGTTAAAGTTTCTGCACCGACACAAACTTCCATTATTGTCGAAGGGCCGGATAAATCTCTGGTAGGACAAGTGGCTGCTGCTATCCGTGATCTGAAGTTGGTTGAGCCTTATAAAGGAAAGGGTATTCGCTATTTTGGGGAGGCCGTACGCCGTAAACAAGGTAAATCTGTAACGAAGACTGCATGATGTTAAATATACAAGAACAAAAGAGACTTAATCGACACGAGCGTATACGTAAGGTGGTCATCGGTACGTCTGAGCGACCTCGTCTCTGTGTTCATCGTAGTTTGAATAATCTCTATGCGCAGATTATTGATGATGTGACCGGAAAAGTTTTGTATGGAAAATCAACCCAGGCCAAGGATGTAAAATCAGTCATCAAGACCGGTGGCAATGTGAATGCTGCAACGATTTTTGGTGAAAAGTTTGCGCAGGAAGCCATTCGTAAAGGTATAAAGAAGGTCAGTTTTGATCGTTGTGGGTATGCCTATCATGGTCGTATCAAGGCCTTTGCGGAAGCGGCACGAAAAGGTGGATTAGAGTTTTAGTATGAGGATATTTGTCTATGGAGAATGAAAAAAATCGATTTAGACGGCAAAAAGACTTTATCGACCGTGATCTGAAAGACAAGCGTAAAGCCGCTGATAGCGTTGTTGGGGAACAGATAGAAGTTCCAGAGGAGCAAGTTCAGGCGGTTGTGGCGCAACCTGGTGCTACTTCGGAGTTTATTGAAAAAATTTTGACCATTAATCGTGTAACAAAAGTAACTAAGGGCGGGAAAAAACTATCCTTTAGCGCCTTGGCAGTTGTTGGTGATGGAAAAGGAAAAGTCGGTTATAGCTTAGGCAAAGCGAGGGAAGTCGCTACCGCCATAAAGAAGGCTTTAATCAAGGCAAAGAAAAATATGGTTACTATTCCTTTGAAAGGTTCAACCATTCCTCACGATATCATCGGTGAGTGGGGGGCAGCCACGGTTATGTTGAAGCCAGCGTCCCCAGGGACAGGTGTTATTGCCTCTGGTCCGGTTCGTGCTATTTGTGATGGGGCAGGGATTCGAGATATTTTAACCAAATGTCATCGTTCTAATAATCCTGTGAATGTTATCAAGGCCACCTTTGATGGTTTGACACGATTGAAACAACCTAAAGAAGAAACGGCCAATCCAACGGTATAAAATGTTTATTCATGAATTAAGGGCTCCTAAAGTAGCGCGGAAAAGAAAAAAGATTGTTGGTCGTGGACGAGGATCGGGCTACGGTAAAACAGCGGGTCGAGGAACCAAAGGACAAAATGCGCGTTCGGGTCGTGGGGTCATTTTAGGGTCCGAGGGTGGACAGATGTCGCTCATTCGACGCATCCCCAAAGTAGGCTTTAATAGCAAGTGTCCTATTGTTTATCAGATTGTGAACCTAAAAACCCTAACGCGTTTCAAAGAAGGAACGGTTGTGGATGCTGCCTTTCTTAAATCGCACAATTTGATTTCAAGTTTACGTAAACCATTTAAGATTTTGGGGGATGGGGAGATCAAGAAACCATTGGTGTGTTACGCCCATAGTTTTTCGAAGAGTGCTGAAGATAAAATTGTGAAGGCTGGCGGCAAAGCGGAAAAAATTCAAAACCAAGCGGTAAGTACTAACGAAAATTTTAAGAAGGATTAATTTATGTTATCCGCGTTTGCTAATTGCTTTAGGATTCCGGAATTAAAAAAGAAAATATTGCTGACGTTAGGCATTATTGCGATTTATAGAGTGGGTTGTTATATCCCAACACCGGGAGTGAATGGGGCGGTTTTAGCTGAGTTCTTTCAAAGAATCAATAATACGTCAGGCGGGAATATCTTTAGTATTATGAATATGTTTTCCGGTGGGGCCTTAGAGAAATTAACGGTCTTTTCCTTAGGGATCATGCCGTATATCTCCAGCTCCATTATCCTGCAACTTTTGACCGCGGTTATCCCCGCCCTTGAAAAATTGGCGAAAGAAGGACAGGCGGGATACCATCGTATCAATCAGTATACACGTTATGGAACTTTGATTTTGTCGTTGGTTCAGTCGTATTTTATTGCGCTTTGGCTTGAGAGTCCGCAAACATTTCAGGGATTAAAGATTGTCAATGATCCTGGATGGAGTTTTCGTCTGGTTACTGTTTTAACTTTATCCGCGGGAACATTGTTGCTTATGTGGTTAGGAGAACAGATTCAGGAAAAAGGCATTGGCAACGGCATTTCTCTTATTATTACGGCTGGAATTATTTCCGCAGCACCAACCGCTATTCGTAATGTTATTTTACTGCTTTCTCCTAGGACGGCGGGGGGAAGTCAGTTGCAGCCGTTGACGCTTCTGATTATGATTTTTTTCCTAGTTGGCGTCATTATTTCGATTACCTTGATAACCCAGGGACAGCGACGGATTCCTGTGCAGTATGCCCGACGCATTGTGGGACGAAAAGTGTATGGTGGCCAGAGCACCTATATTCCTTTGAAGGTCGATACGGCCGGTGTGATTGCCATTATTTTTGCCCAATCGATTATTTTGTTTCCGGCCACGATCGCTAGTTTCATCCCGGCTCCCTTTTTTCAGAAATTAGCTGGGTTTATTTCACGTGGCCACTTTCTCTATTATTCTATCTATGGGTTGTTAATAATTTTTTTCTGTTATTTTTATACGGCGATTGTTTTTAATCCTATTGATGTGGCCGAGAATATGAAAAAACACGGTGGATTTATTCCGGGTGTGAGGCCAGGAACACAAACAGCGGATTTTCTGGATTTTGTGATGACACGTATTACATTGGCTGGGGCCGTTTTTGTCTGTATCATTGCCGTCATGCCGGATGCGATTATGGCCTCATTTAAAGTGCCTTATCTTGTGGCATCGTTTTTTGGTGGAACGGGTGTTTTGATTACGGTGGGTGTTATGTTGGATACCATGAAACAGATTGAATCGCATTTGGTGATGCGCAATTACGACGGGTTTATGCGAACAGGTCAATTGAGAGGCCGACGAGCTTAATTTTGTTTATTTTGATACGTTCGACGCCGCCCAAACCCCGCCCTTTAGGGTGGGGAAAGAGGCGCCGCTCAGTATCAACCCTGAGCAAACCTCAGGTTTTAGCCCGGGGACAGTCGAATGGGTTGATTTTCAATGCTACTTAAGGTAGCTAGTGTATACAATGAGAATGATTCTTTTAGGCCCTCCCGGGGCGGGTAAGGGAACATTAGCCGGTTCTTTGAAAACGAAATTAGGTGTTTTTCATATTTCGACGGGTGATATCCTGCGTGAGGAGATGAAAAAGCAAACTAAGATGGGACAAAGAATCAGGGCTCTCGTTGAGAATGGCCAATTAGTTCCTGATTCTATTGTGACAAGCATCATTAAACAGCGCATCACAAGGGTCGAGGTGAGAAAACGAGGCTTTTTGTTGGATGGTTTCCCGCGTACCGAAAAACAGGCAAGATATTTGGATAAAATTTTAAACAAGATCAATCAATCGGTTGATTATGCGTTTTATTTGAAGGCCAGCTTACCGGTGATTATCCGCCGTTTAACAGGTCGTTTGGTTTGTCGTCAGTGTGGTGCTCTTTTTAATATATTTGAGAAACCGCCGGTCAAAGAGGGCGTATGTGATGAGTGCGGCGGTGAGCTGTATCAGCGCGCCGATGACAATGAAGAAACCATTAAAACGCGCATGGATGTATATTTAGAGAATACAAAACCTATTATTGAATACTATCAGTCTCAGGGGAAACTGATTTCACTTAATGCTGACCAAGATTCGGAAGAACTTCAGCATGAATTGATGACGGTTCTTCATGATGCCAACAAACACAATTAGCATAAAATCTCAAGAAGAAATTGCAACTCTTCGTGAGGTAGGAAAGAGCTTAGCGAAGATCGTTGGGGATCTGAAACGTTCTTTGAAATCAGGGATAACCACGAAGGCCGTGGAGGAATTGGCTGAGCAATTAATGGTGCAATACAACGTTATACCGGCCTTCAAGGGGTATCGTGGCTTTCCGGGATCTGTTTGTATCTCCATTAATGAAGAAGTGGTACACGGCATTCCGAGTCAAAGAGTTATTCAAGAAGGAGATATTGTCAGTTTAGATGTGGGGATTAGTTCTCAGGGATTCTTCTCGGATACGGCCTTGACCGTTGGGATTGGCCGAATTGATGCGAAATTGCAAAAACTTTTATCAGTGACGAAGAGGGCGCTGTATCAAGGTATTGCCCAGGCGAGGGTCAATAATCATCTGACAGATATATCGCATGCCATTCAGAGTTTTGTGGAGGCTAACCATTTTAGTGTGGTGCGTGATTTTGTGGGACACGGTATTGGACGACTTCTCCATGAAGAACCAGAGGTCCCGAATTTTGGAGAACCGCATCAAGGTCCGATACTTAAAGAAGGTATGGTCATAGCCATCGAACCGATGGTGAATTTAGGGACATGGAAGACAAAAATTAAAGAGGATGGCTGGACGGTTGTAACCGCGGACGGACTTCCTTCGGCTCATTTTGAGCATACGATTGCCATTACTAAAAACGGAGCAGAGGTTTTAACAGTGTAATATGGCCAAAGAAGATCTGATTGAAGTGGAGGGCGTTATTACCGAGGCATTGCCTAATGCGATGTTTCGGGTGGAATTAGATAATGGGCATAAAGTCTTGGCACACATTTCAGGAAAAATCAGAATGCATTTTATTCGCATTTTACCGGGAGATCGTGTCAAGGTGGAACTTTCTCCCTATGATCTGACCCGTGGACGTATTACATTCAGGGTGAGTAAATGAAAGTTAAGTCTTCGGTTAAACGTATTTGTAGCAGATGTAAAATCGTGAGACGTAAGAACGTCGTACGGGTTATTTGTTCTAACCCTAAGCATAAACAAAGACAAGGATAAAGCTATGCCACGAATACTTGGTGTTGATATCCCACGAGAAAAGCGTATTGAGGCCTCACTATCCTATATCTATGGCATTGGGCCGGTGACGGCTCGCCGTATTTTGGATCAGGCCAAAATTGATTACAACAAAAGAGCGAAAGACTTAACGGACGAAGAAATCGCTCGTATCACGAATATTATTCAGAATAATTATTTGGTCGAGGGCGATTTGCGTCGTGAGGTGAATCAGAATATCAAGCGTTTGATTGATATCGGTATGTACCGTGGTCTGCGTCATCGTCGGGGATTGCCGGTAAGAGGGCAACGGACGCGGACGAATGCCCGTACCCGTAAGGGAAAAAAGGTGAATGTGGGCGCCATTATTGTCAAAGCTACGGCTCCCCCAAAAGCCGCTGGCCCTAAGAAAGAGTGAGGAATGCGATGGTCAAGACTGATACAAAGACAAAGAAGAAAACGCTTAAAGGCATCACCAGTGGGATTGTTCATATTCAGGCCAGTTTTAATAATACGATCATTTCAATCACGGATAAACAAGGGAATGTCTTGGTTTGGGGGAGTCCAGGTATCGTGGGTTTTAGTGGTTCAAAAAAGTCAACACCTTTTGCGGCCCAGGTCGCAGCCGCGGATGCCGCACGAAGAGCAAAGGATCTGGGGTTACAGACCGTGGATGTTTACGTCAAGGGGCCAGGAGCGGGTCGCGAATCCGCCATTCGAGCCTTGCAGGCGGTGGGGTTAACCGTGACCTCCATTAAGGATGTGACACCCCTACCCCATAATGGTTGTCGTGCCCGAAAGAAACGTAGGGTTTGATCGTTTGGGAAGAGACAAAAGATAAGAGAGGAAAATGAATCAATGGGAAAAGATTTAGGTCCAAGTTGTCGACAATGTAGACGAGAAGGGGAGAAACTTTTTTTAAAAGGGACACGGTGTTTCACCCATAAATGTGCTATTGACCGTCGTCAGTACGCACCTGGCCAGCATGGCATTAAACGTGTCAAATTGTCTAACTACGGTCTGCAATTGCGTGAGAAACAAAAATTAAAACGTATTTATGGCTTGTTAGAAAAACAATTCCGTCTTTATTTTGAAAAGGCGGCGCATCGAAAAGGTGTCACCGGCACAGTGTTGCTCCAGTTTTTAGAACGACGTTTAGATAATGTTATTTTTCAACTAGGTTTTGCTACCTCTCGTCGAGAAGGAAGACAAATTGTTAGTCACGGCTTTGTGCATGTGAATGATCGTCCCGTAAATATTCCCTCCTATTTAGTGAGGGAGAATGATGAGATTTCGATCAAGGGTAAGGAAGGTGGACTTAAGGCTATTCGGGACAACATCCAGGCCTTAGGAGAGCGTCCTCTGGCAGGCTGGTTAGAAGTGGATAAGGAGCATCTGCGGGGAAAAATTAAACGGTTTCCACAACGCGAAGATATTCAATTCCAAGTTAATGAGCAATTAGTGGTTGAACTTTATTCGCGGTAATATTTCACAATATCAGGAGGGAAAAACATGGGGATTAAGTGGCGAGATTTTCAAATGCCCAAGAGGCTTGACTGTGACGAAACGGTGTATACCAATACATATGGTCGGTTTATCGCCGAGCCGTTTGAACGCGGGTACGGTGTTACCTTAGGCAATTCTCTAAGACGAATTTTATTGTCTTCGATCGAGGGAAGTGCGGTCACCTCCATTAAGGTTGAGAGTGTCCAACATGAATTCTCTACGATCCCTGGCGTTTTGGAAAGCGTTGTCGAAATTGTGTTAAATATAAAGGGACTGGTCATTCGGTCGCATTCCAAAGTTCCCAAGGTCATTTATATCAAGGCGAGCAAAAAGGGTGAGATCAAGGGCAAGGATATTATCTGTGATGAAACCATTGAAATTGTCAATCCCGAGCATCACATTGCCACCCTCACACGGGATACACAGTTCCATGTGGAACTCGAGGTTTCGAAGGGACGCGGTTATGTGCCAGCGGAATTAAATAAGAAGGAAGGGGCTGGTCTTGGTACGATTGCGGTTGATTCCATTTTTACGCCGATTACAAAAGTGAATTATCTTGTCGAAAATACACGCGTGGGACAAAGGACCGATTACGACAAATTAATTTTAGAAATTTGGACGAATGGAGGTATCAACCCTAAGGAAGCCCTTCTTTATGGCGCGAATATTATGCAACGTCATTTGGATGTGTTTGTCAGTTATGGCCAATTGCCCGAGGAGGAAGAGGAGGAAGAAGAGGTTTCCGCCGAAGAGCAGATCCTCTATGAAAAATTACGTCTTCCGATTTCGGAATTGGAGTTGTCCGTGCGTAGCGCCAATTGCCTTAAGGAAGCCAATATTAAGACTATTGCCGAATTAGTCAAACGCACGGAAGGGGATCTTTTGAGTTTCCGTAATTTTGGCAAGAAATCCCTCTCCGAGATCAATGAAATCCTCAAAGTGATGGGATTACATTTAGGGATGAAAGTCGATATGAAAAAAGTGAGAAAGAAGGAAGCGGCCTCATGAGACACGGGATAGCCGGAAATCGATTAGCACGTTATTCAAGCTGGCGCAAGGCGACTGTCCGCGATATTGCGAAGGCAACTCTTGTTCATCAACGTGTTTGTACAACCTTAGCCAAGGCGAAAGAGGCCCGAAAGTTGGTGGAACAATTGATTACGCTGGGTAAGAAGGGAGAGCTTATTCATCGTCGCCGTGCCTTTTCTATTTTAAGCGATCATCAATTGGTTCAAGACCTATTTAATAAAACTTCACCACGTTTTAAATCCCGACAAGGAGGATATACCCGTATCATCCCGCTAGCCGAGAAAAGACGTGGCGATCGTGCGCAATTGGTTTATTTAGAGCTCACCGAAAAAGATAGAATCATTATCAGTAAAGTGAAATCAGAGAAACCTGTTAAGGCCAAGGCTCCTCAAGTAACCGAAGGCAAGGTCGTAAGCGAACCGGCGAAGACTCCACCACCAGTGACCGAGACAAAACCCGAAGCACCCAAAGCGAAATTGCCAACCCCTGGCCACGAAGAAAAAGCGATTAAACAAAAGATAAAGACGAGTAAAGGGGTTATAGGGGGCATCAAACAGTTCTTTAGGAAAAAACCATCCGAATAATTCCCTTATGGGCATAATGACATTGAAGGTTAATCGCCGTGTCAAGGATATTGTGGGCTCTACAACATTGGCCATCACGGCTCGAGCGAAAGAATTAAAGACACAAGGTCACGATGTTGTCAACTTTGCTGGTGGTGAGCCGGATTTTGACACACCCGAGTCTATCAAAGCTGCTGGTATTAAGGCCATCCAAAGCGGTTTTACTAAGTACACCCCTTCCGTTGGAACAATCGAATTAAGAAAAGCCATCGCCAAAAAATTTAAAGAAGACAATCATCTTTCTTACGAACCTTCCCAAATTGTTGTCTCTTGTGGGGCCAAGCATTGCCTCTATGATGCGATTCAGGTCTTGGCAGATGACGGCGATGAGGTTATTATTCCCACCCCTTATTGGGTGAGTTATCCGGAGATGGTTAAGCTCTCTGGTGCTGTCCCGAAATTTATTCCAACTTCGGCTAAAACCCAGTTTAAAATCACCCCACAACAATTGCGTGATAGCATAACCACTAAGACGAGAATGTTAATCATGAATTCTCCCTCAAATCCAACGGGCATGGTTTATCATAAACGAGAATTGGAGGCAATAGCAGAGATCTGTGTCAAGCATCACATCTTTGTTTTAAGTGATGAGATTTATGAGAAATTGATTTATGAGGATGAGCCTTATGTATCGATGGCCTCCTTGGGAAAGGATATTTTTGATTTGACCATTACTGTTAACGGTGTTTCAAAGACTTATGCAATGACCGGTTGGCGGATCGGTTATTGTGCTGGTGACCAAGAGATCATGGATTATATTCAAAAATTTCAGGACCATACGACATCAAACCCAACCTCGATTAGTCAGGTCGCGGCCTTGGCCGCTTTACAAGCCTCTCCCGACAGTATCATGAAGATGCGCGAGGAATTTAAGAAGCGACGTGATTTAATGATGTCTTTGCTTGATAAAGTTCCGGAAATTAGTTATATTAAGCCCAATGGGGCTTTTTACCTTTTTTGTGATTTTTCCCAATTTGGTAATTCAGAGGCAGTGGCTAAACAGATTTTAGATGAGATGAAAGTGGCGGTAATTCCCGGAGATGGCTTTGGCGCACCCAGCTTTCTTCGGTTAAGTTTTTCGACATCCATGGAGCAGATCGAAGAGGGCATCAAGAGGATCGCTTCTTGGATTAAGAATTATAAAAGAAAATAGATTGTTCTAGATACGCTTTATTAATATCTACCATAGGAGACATTCATGGAGTTACGTGATCTTTTACTTTTGACCATTCAAGCCAAGGCTTCTGACCTTCATTTGACCGACAGCACCCCTCCTGTTTTAAGAATCGATGGTGATCTTCTCTTAACCAAAGTCGAGCCTCTCACCCGCGATCAACTAAAAAAAATGATTTATGGAATCTTAACGGATTACCAGAAGGAGAAATTCGAACGAGATCGCGAGTTAGATTTTTCTTTGGCTTTGTCAGGACTGGACCGCTTTCGTGTCAATGTGCATATCCAGAGAGGCTCTGTAGAAGCAGCCTTTCGTCGTATCCCTTTGTTTGTTCCGAAGATGAGCGATTTGGGAATTCCTTCGGTCATCGCGGAATTTGCTCGCAAGAACAGTGGCTTGGTTCTTATCACAGGCCCCACGGGGACGGGAAAAACAACTACCTTGGCATCGATGATTAATCTCATTAACGAAGAAAAGGCGTGTTTGGTGATTTGTATTGAGGACCCGATTGAATATATCCACTATAACAAAAAATGCATCATCAAACAGCGTGAAGTTTATAGTGATACGAATTCCTTTGCGGAGGCTTTAAAGCGATGCTTACGCCAAGATCCGGATGTGATTGTGGTGGGTGAGATGCGAGATTTGGAAACGATTTCGACGGCTTTGACGGCTGCGGAGACAGGCCACTTAGTCTTAGCGACTTTACATACCCCTGATGCGTCACAGACCATTGAACGTATTATTGACGTTTTTCCACCGTCTCAACAGCAGCAGGTCAAATTGCAATTGGCTTCCTGTCTTCAAGGGGTTGTTTCACAGACGTTATTACCAAAAGCCACTGGGGAGGGCCGTGTACTCGCGACGGAAATCATGGTCGCCACTCCCGGTATTCGTAATCTCGTTCGGGAACAGCAAATTGAACAAATTCCTACCGCCATACAAACAGGTCATCAGTATGGTATGCACACCATGGACAAATGTTTACGTGATCTTTATATGCAGGAAATCATAACGTATGAGACAGCCATCTCGCAGGTTAAGAATTTGGAAGAGTTCCGTCAACTGTTAAGTACGAAACCTACAAAGCATCGATAATATTTCTGCAAAGGAGCTTTAGCGTGGCATATAAAGTAACCTTATTGCCCGGTGACGGGATAGGGCCAGAAGTCGCCATGGCGATGAAGAAGTGTGTGGAAGCCACTGGTGTTAAAATCGACTGGGAAGAAATGCTGGTGGGTGAACACGCCATTAAGAAATTTGGAACGCCTTTGCCAGACGCTGTCCTTGAATCGGTTCGACGCAATAAGGTGGCTATCAAAGGACCGATTGTCACCCCTGTTGGTAAGGGATTTCGTTCCGTCAATGTTCAGTTACGTCAAGCATTGGATTTATTTGCCTGTGTGCGACCGGCCAAATACTACGAGGGTACAAAGGCGAAAGATAAAAGAATCGATTTGGTCATTTTTCGTGAAAACACCGAAGACCTGTATGCTGGAATCGAATTCGATATCAATAGTAAAGAAGCAAAACAACTCATCAAGGAAATTAATGGTCTTCAAAAAAAACAGATTCGTGAAGATTCTGCCATTTCCATCAAACCGATCTCCATTTATGGTTCTCGACGCATTATTAAATTTGCGTTTGACTATGCGGTTCAGAATAAACGTCGTAAGGTTACGGCGGTGCATAAGGCCAATATTATGAAATTTACCGATGGCCTTTTTTTAAGAACAGCCCAGGAGGTGGCGGAAGAATACAAGGGGCGGGTAGAATTCGATGACGTTATCGTTGATAATATGTGCATGCAATTAGTCCAGAAAGCGGAATTGTATGATGTGTTGGTATTGCCAAATCTTTATGGCGATATTGTCTCTGATCTTTGCGCCGGTTTGATGGGAGGATTAGGCATTGCGCCAGGCGCCAATATTGGCGATGGGATTGCGTTATTCGAGCCTGTCCATGGGGCTGCCCCCAAATATACAGGACTCAATAAAGTGAATCCGACCGCCACGATTCTCTCCGCCGTTTTGATGTTAAGACATATTCAGGAAATACAAGAGGCCGACCGATTAGAGAACGCGGTCCGTGCGGTATTAAAGGAAGGCAAGTACGTTACGTATGATTTAAAACAAGACCGTAATGATCCAACGGCCGTAGGTACTCAAGAAATGGCTGAGGCCATTTGTCGTCAATTAAAATAAGTTGAATTTTTTTCACGACCCCGTCCGCCTAAAGGTGAACGGGGTTATTGCATTAAGAACTATGTTACTTAACAAAACGATTTTAAAAAGCAATTTTTTGACCTTTAATGACTTAGGGCTTATCGACTATGAGGAAGCCTTGAAGGTCCAGAAAGAAACTGTTGAAGAGGTCATCAATGGTGGTTCCCCCACACTGATTTTTTGTGAACATCCAGCGGTCTTGACATTAGGTCGTTTAGGGAGCATGACGAACATTCTATGGCCTTTGGAAAAATTGGCTAAAAAAAATATCAAGGTGATCTCCATTGACCGAGGTGGAGAGGTGACGCTTCATTGCCCAGGACAGTTAGTGGTTTATCCTATTATTAATTTGAGTGATTACCAACGAGATTTAAAGAAGTACTTATCCTCTTTGGAGCAGGTGGTCATTGATTTAGTGCATGATTTTGGTATAGTGGCTAAAAGAATTGATGGTCAAAGGGGCGTGTGGGTAGGGAAAAAGAAGATTGCCTCCGTAGGCATTGGCGTTCGTAAATGGGTCACGTATCACGGTATAGCGATCAATGTGAATACCGATCTTTCCTTATTTTCGATGATTAAACCGTGTGGTTTAAATGTGCAAATGACCTCCATGGCTAAAATTTTAGGCCGACCCCTTGCTCTCAATGAAGTTAAGGCGAAACTGTTCGCTCAATTTCATAGGTTTTTTTCGAGAAATGAAAGAGCTGCGCGCGACAACTCAAATCGTTGTTCCTGAACTAGGCGAGGGGATAACCAAAGCCGTTGTGGCCTGTTGGCATTATAAAGTCGGCGATAAAGTGACCATGGATGATGACATTGTCGAACTGGTCACCGATAAAGCCACCTTCAATGTGTCGGCCGGCAAGAAAGGTGTACTTAGAGAAATTCTGGTGGCCGAAGGTGAAGAAGCCAAAATCGGGCAAGCCATCGCCCTTATTGAATGATGTTCTGTCCACGCAATTCTATCCCTCTATGTTAACCGAAATCAAACCCCACATACGCCGTGTCCTTTTAATGTATATCACAAAAGTTTCCGGCCATCGTCAGGCGACCTTAGCGATTCAGAAATCCTTGCGGGCCCTTGATCCCACCGTTGAAGTCCCCAGTGTGAATGGCTTTGGTTACACCTATCCTCGTCTTGAAAAAGTGGTCAATAGAGCTTATATGGGGATTATCAAGCGTACTCCCAAAGTCTGGGACTATCTCTACGACAATCCCAATGTTTTTAAGAAATCAGAACCCTTGAAAAAATTTCTTCACAAAACAAGTCATAAGAAGATGGCGAAATTGCTGGAACGTTTTCAACCCGATACCGTGGTATGTACGCAGGCCTTCCCCTGTGGGATGGTGGGTGATTATAAATTAGCTCATCATTTGAATCTGCGCCTGATTGGGGTTTTGACCGACTTTGCGCCCCATTCCTATTGGCTCAATGAAGGGGTGGATTATTATGTGGTGCCTGCCCCGGAAGTCAAGGAACGATTTATCGCCAAGGGCGTTCCGCCCGAGAAAATTAAGGTTTATGGAATTCCGATTCGGAATAGGTTTGCTAACCAATTGGATAAAAAGTTGATTGCACAGAAGCTGGGCCTGTCCCTTGACATTCCAACCATCCTTATCATGGGAGGGGGCCAGGGGTTAGGACCTATTCAGGAAGCCGTGGAGTCCCTACTTCACATCACGAGAGATATTCAAATCATTGTTATCGCTGGGACCAATAAAAAGTTGTTGCAATGGTTGTATGATATGGCCTCCCAAGCGACTAAAAAAATATTAATCTACGAATATACAAAAAATGTGGATGAATTGATGGAAGTTTCTACCCTCATTATTACGAAACCAGGAGGCATGACCACCTCGGAGTGTTTAGCAAAAGGTCTGCCGATGGTCATCGCTAATCCCATCCCGGGACAGGAAATGTACAATACAGATTTTCTTCTTAATAGAGGGATTGCCATTCGTGTCTATCAAACAAGCGATATAGGCCAGGAAGTGGAGGTCTTGTTAAGATCGCCAGAACGTTTGGCCGCCATGCGTCAGGCTGCCTATGAGAATGGCAAACCCTATGCCTCGCTCAATATCGCCAAGTTAATTCTTCAATATCCTGAGATTGATACCCCTTAATAAGAAAGATGTTTAAATTTTATCTTTATAAATTTGCACAGTTTATTGTGATGAGGCTTCCGTTACCCTTCGCCTATCGATTTGGTGAATTTTTATCTGATTTGCAATATTTGTTCTCGTTTCGTGATCGACAGGCGGTCCGTAATAATCTTAGAACTATATTAAATACAGATGAAAATTTATCCACTATGACACGGGAAGTCTTTCGTAATTTTGGTCGTTATCTTGTGGAATTTTTTTGTATGGCCAAGAAATTCGACATGAATTTTGTCAAAGAGAAAGTCAAAATTTGTAATATTGATATTCTTAAAAGAGTTCTCAAGCGAGGGAAAGGGGCCATCATCTTAACGGCGCATATTGGAAATTGGGAATTTGGGGCAAGTATTTTGTGTATGCTGGGTTATCCTTTGATGGTGATTGCCTTGCCACATAAAGAAAGGCCAGTCAATGACCTTTTTAACCATCAACGTCAGAGCATGGGAGTTGCCATTATTCCCATCCATACGGCGATTCGACGATGTCTGGAAGCTTTAAAGAGCAACAAATTGGTGGCCGTGGCGGCTGATCGTGATTTTACACAAAGTGGTGAAGTTTTGGATTTTCTTGGCCGAAAGGCCATGATCCCCAAAGGGGCCGCTCTTTTTACTATAAAAACAGGAGCACCCATTGTTCCTTGTTTTCTTGTTCGTAACCAAGATAATAGTTTTAGTTTGTTATTTGAAGAAGCCATTGACCCTCCTTTTGAAAGCGAGGAATATATTGAGGACTCTTCTTTGATAACTATGATGCAGCAGTATACAAAGGTTATTGAGGAAAAAATTCGTCAATTTCCTACACAATGGTTGATGTTCCGTCCATTTTGGGTAAAATAAATATAACCCATGAAATTATGTGTCCTCATTCCTGCCCATAATGAATCTAAGACCATTGGTCAACTGGTTGAGCAGATTCGCCAGAAGAACCTGGATGTGATTGTTATCGATGATGGGTCCTCTGATCAGACGGGTTCTATTGCTCAAACCAGAGACGCGTATGTGATTCAGCATCACGAAAAGAAAGGTAAAGGAGTTTCTCTACGAGATGGTTTTCGCTATGTTTTATCTAACAATTATGACGGTGTCATCACTATGGATGGGGACGGCCAACACGATGTTGCTGACTTGAATACTATTATCCATAAAGCCGAAAGTTGTCCTGAAGCTATCGTTGTGGGGAACCGAATGACGGATATCAAAGGCATGCCTGGGATACGTTTGATGACTAACCGCTTTATGTCGTTTTTGATTTCAGCGTTGTGTCGACAACACATACCGGATTCACAATGTGGCTATCGTTATATCGGACGAAAGGTTCTGGAATCCATGACGATAACGGCGAAGGATTATGAAATCGAATCCGAGGTTCTCATCCAGGCCAGTAAAAAAGGATACAGGATTTTTTCCGTGCCGATTCGTACGGTTTATGGGAATGAACGAAGTAAGATTAATCCCCTAAGAGATACAACGCGTTTTTTTGTTTATCTAATTAAGGAGTTATTCCGCTAAGGTTATTTTATGTTTATTCAAAGAGTTGATGATAAGGATTTATTTAATTATGCACTGGTGATATCTTTATTTATTCATTCGCTAACGCTTTTCAGTCTCTCGTTTTCGAGACCATCTCCGAAAAGATTTTTTAAGACGATGGAGGTCACCTACCGTGTGACAGAAACCCCCAAGGCAGGGAAAAAAGAATTCGCCAGCCAAACCAAAAGCCTCAAATCCGATAAAACAAAACAGTCTCTCAAGGAGATGTTAACGAAGACAGCGTTGCCTCATGCCTTTATGAAGGAGAATAAAAAGGTCATGCGTAGCGATGTGATGTCCTCCAAAAAACAAACCTCTCTTTTAGATACAGCTTATAGCCGGCCGAAGGTCTCCATCCCTGTGTTTAAGTCGGAAAAAATGACCAACCCGCAGTACCTAAGTTATGAGTATAAAATTCGCCATAAGATCCGCAATCGGGCGTATGTCTTGTTGGAACAGCTCATGACGCAAGCCGACTTTGAAGAAGGGAAGGTCTATTTAACCTTTTTGATTGGGGCCGATGGGGTCTTGAAGGACATTAAAATTATAGAAGAGAAGACGGCCGCCAATGCCCTGTTAAGACGAGTCTCGCTGATGAGTGTTCAGCAATCGAGTCCATTTTCCCCTCTCCCCGACGATAAATATCCCGAGATAACGTATAACATCACCATCTCCTATGAAATGGCTGAGGATGAATAGCGGGTTGTCGGAGAAAAGAGGCGAGCAGTTTTACTTGAAGTCATCCCTGCCTTTTTTACAACTCAATAGCCATACTTAAGTATGATATCAGCGGTACTGAGACCGAGGCCGCCAGTAGCACCAGTAATGTAGATATTGGTGCTATTGTCAACGGCTAAGGCTCGAGGAACATAACCTTGTTGTACTGACGGTGGTGAGTGTATGAGTTGCCAAAGTAGCTTACCAGAGGTATTGACAAATTGACGGGTGAGAATGCTCGTTTGGTTGAAACGGCTGACAGCAGATGTAGCAATGAGATTTACCCGATACGGGATCTATCTGGACTTGTCTAGATTCCCATCCCCACGCATAGTTAGTGTCATCTATCTTAATCCAAACTATTTGTCCCAAGGAATTGAGTTTAATGGTGTAAGGCTGAAGAGGAGAGGAAAAATTATTACTTGGAGGCGCTAGACCTATCACAAAAATATTTCCTTGATTATCTATGGCCACATCAGTGAACCCCCCCAAAGAAGTAACATTATAGGTGTAAGTCCATATGGGAGTTCCTGAAAGCGCGTTATATTTTAGAGCTGTCCCCAAAAAACCGTTATTACCATCACTGTATCCTATTACATAAATATCTCCTTGTGGATCACTAATAATTTTAGTACCACTTTCACTATATATCCCGGACCCTGGCCCGCTATATTGGTGAAGCCATAATAATTGACCATTACTGTCATATTTTAGTGTCGCTATATCTGAATCTGAAGTTGTACTTAGCGTATCTGTAGAGGGGAAGACGGCTATAGAACCTGTAGTAAAAACCGAACTACCAACAGCAGTTATAGCTTGCCCCCCAAAGTATTTCGGAGTTTCCTTTCGCCATAATCCTTGGCCGGTAGAAGAAATCTTGCGGATTTGGCAAGGATTATCCGGATAATTATTCAAATTTTGAGCGAGAGTATAAATATTTGCTTGAGTATCAATACTTATATCATAGATGACACCGGTTGATATAACAGGATAGACCCATACGACATTTCCATTGGGATCGTATTTAACAAGTTCACCTGTTGCCCCGTTATTTACAGGAACATATACATTACCTGAAGTATCTAAAACGATTTTTTTGCCATATCCGGTGAATCCAGTTGCAGTATGACCATAAACTTGGGCCCATTGCAGTTGCCCCATATTGTTGTATTTGATGGTTACGCGGCTGGGCCCTAACGAATCTGGGCAATATCCTACTGTATAAACATTTCCACTCGTATCTACTTTTATGTCAGAGAACTTAAAACAATATCCATAAAGATTACTGTAAGTTTGAACCCATTTTAGTTGAGGAGCTACACGAGATGCGGCCTCCCCGATATAAAGACCATTATGAAGAGTGACTAACAAGATGGTAAGGATACATAACGGAAGAGAAAAAAGGAATTTTTTCATTGTTTTCCTCCTTGATTAGACGAAAAAAATTAATAAAGCTTTATAGTGAAAGTATAACCTACCGCAAAAAAAAAAAAACAAGACCTTGGGGCTAGTTTTGTGAAAGCGCTTTCTCGAGGAAAGAATAATTTTTGTGGTTAAGGTCACGTCTCCCCGGATTCTCCATTAAGTGAAAAGAGGACAGAGGTTAGATGGGGGAGCAAAGACACCAGACGCAAGATTTCAAGAGGCGAAGAGTTGACAACCTCACCTTTCAGTGTTATTCTAAACACATTATTTTTAGGGGAGCTGGTTCGATTTTGACACAACCGCTCATCGAAAAGGAAAGTGTGAATATGGAACGCGAAAAGGAAGTGGATGAAAGCTGGAAAGAGGCGGTTGCCAAGGAGAAGGAGGTGCCGTCTCCAGAAGCCGTCCCCGAATCTGAAGAATACTTGGGGGAGGTCAATTTTGCTAATTATGTAACAAGTTTAGCCTTTCAGACCTTGATTTTTTTAGGTGAAATGGCCAACCCCCTTACTCAAAAAACAGAGCAGAACTTGCCGCAGGCTAAATTTCTTATTGATACGCTGATTATGTTACGGGATAAAACAAAGGGTAATTTAAGCCAAGAAGAAGGTGATTTGCTCAATGCCAGCATCTATGAGCTACAGATGAAATATGTGGAAAAAGTTCCCAAGGAGACTCCCAAATGATTGATAAAGAATTATTGGAAATATTGGCCTGTCCTGCCTGTCAAGGGGATGTGGAATTAAAGGATGATAAGATTGTTTGCCAAAAATGCGGTCTAAAATATCCCATCAAAGATGGTATCCCCATCATGTTGGTTGACCAAGCTGAAAAATAATTTGTCGGACTTATGAAAAAGATTTTAGTTATACACGGCCCGAATCTTCATTTGTTGGGGCAACGCGAAAAAGAGATTTATGGCAAATCGACGTTGTCTCAGATTAATTCGGCTTTAGAGAAAGTGGCCAAAAAGAACGGCGTTACTTTAAAGACGATCCAGTCGAATCATGAGGGAGAAATTGTCGATGCCATTGGCCGCTCGGTCAAGGACGGATTTCACGCGATTTTGATTAACCCAGCGGCTTATACACATACCAGTGTGGCTATTCGGGATGCCATTCTCGCCGTAAAAATCCCAACCGTTGAGGTCCATTTATCCAATATTTACGCCCGAGAAGATTTTCGCCAAAAGTCTTTAGTCGCCCCCGTCAGTGCGGGCCAAATCACAGGGTTTGGGGTCAATAGTTATCTTCTCGGATTACAGGCGGCCATTGATTTGATTAAAGGATAGCTAACTTTTTGTTGTTGAGATGAGCATATCGCTCAAAAGATTTGCTGCGCTTCTTAGAGAACATCATTTACCCGCCTATCTGGTTACGCATGATCCGAATATACACTATCTAACGCAATTCCCGGCCAGTGAATCGTGGTTGCTGATCACTAACAAAAAATCGTTTTACATCACCGATTTTCGATATTTAGAAGAAGCCAAAAGCGCACTAAAGGGCATCACCGTTAAACGCTATAAAAAATCCATGTCTTTAACGGTTTTTGAACTTTTACGGGCGCTTGGGTTAAGACGAGTTGGTTTTGATGACCGCCATGTGTCTTTGGCAGCGTTTAAGGATCTACGTAAACACTGTCCCAAGAGAATTAAATTAACAGTCAAGAATAATTTGATTGAAAGCCTGCGTGAGGTTAAAAGCCCGTCGGAAATCAATTTGATCCGCAAGGCACTCAAGGTCCATAAAGAAGCGTTAGATTATATTAAACACGTTTTAAGACCGGGCTTAACTGAAAAACAAATACTTCTGTGCCTGGAAGAGTTTGTGCGTAAGAAAGGCGTTGAGTTTTCATTCCCGCCCATTGTGGCCTCAGGAGCTAATTCTGCGTTTCCGCATGCCAAAGTCACCAACCGAAAGATAAAATTAAACGATATTGTCCTTGTGGATATGGGAATTGACGTCCACGGCTATAAGTCCGACTTGACACGTATGTTCTTTTTAGGTAAAATACCGCGTCTTTTTGGGGATGTAGAGGCGAAAGTACGTTTAGCGCAGCAAAAAGCGATCGCAAAAATTAAAGCTGGCGTATTAGCCTCACAAGTTGATTATGAGGCCCGTAACTATCTCGCCAAAAAGAAGTTAGCCCAATATTTTGGCCATTCATTAGGGCATGGTGTGGGACTTGAAATTCACGAAGCTCCCCGATTATCCGAAACTAGTAAAGCTATTTTAAGAGAAAATATGGTGGTGACCGTCGAGCCAGCCGTTTATATTCCTCATAAATTTGGTATTCGGATTGAAGATATGGTGTTGGTCACGCGAAATGGATGTGAGGTATTAAGTGCCGATATCCATTAATCAAATTTCCTCCGGCATTGGCTTAATGGTCGAGAATCAAATTTATTTGGTCATGGATTATGACCATGTGAAACCAGCGAAGGGCAGTGCCTTTGTTCGTGTAAAAATGAAAAATATCAAGACAGGAAGTGTTTTAGAGCGAACGTTTCGAACCGCGGATAAATTGGATGATGTGCCTCTCGAAGAACGGCGCATGCAATATCTTTATCGCTCAGGAGACGAATTTCATTTTATGGATCAGGAAAGTTATGAGGAAACAACCATGATGGCCAAAGACTTGGATGAAACTTTTATTAAATTGTTGCAAGATAATTTGGAAGTCACGGCAATTTGTTATCATCAGGTTTTAAAAATGGTTTTGCCGAATTTTATGATTTGTCAGATTACGGACACAGAGCCTGGTATTCGTGGTGATTCCAGCCGTTCGGGGACAAAACCAGCCACGATCGATACGGGAGCGACGATTTTGGTGCCACTTTTTATCAATAAAGGGGATTGGGTGAAAATCGATACAAGAACCGGCGGCGAATATGTCGAAAGGGTCCAAAAATGAACCTCAAAGAAATCAAAGAAATGATTAATCTGATGAATGAAAATGACTTGGTGGAACTTGAGGTCGAACGCGAAGGAAGTAAAATTAAAATCAGAAAATCATCGAGTGAAACAGCCTCGGCCTTAAGACCATTCCCTGAGTATCGTATGGAAACACAAGCGGCTTCTCCTAAATTAGTCGAAACAACACCACCCGCTGTGACCCCTGAAAAGAAAACGCATGAAATTATTTCACCAATGGTGGGAACATTTTATCGCGCACCTTCCCCGGAAGCACCACCGTTCGTAGAGATTGGACAGGTGGTCGAGGTAGGTCAGGTTGTGTGTATCGTTGAGGCGATGAAATTGATGAACGAAATAAAATCAGAGGTGCGTGGGAAGATTATTGAAGTTTCGGTCGAAAATGCCGAGCCGGTTGAGTTTGGGCAGAGATTGTTTTTGGTTGAACCTGTATAACTTTTGAAATTAAGAAGGCATCGCAGCGAAGGTCGAAGCCTGTGACATCCTCATAAGTCCAACTTCACAAAAACCTTCGCTTTTTATTTTTATGTTTTCAAAAATCCTCATCGCCAATCGTGGTGAAATTGCTGTGCGGATTATCCGGGCCTGTAAGGAGATGGATATTCGCACCGTGGCGATTTACTCACAGGCAGACCGTGATTCTTTGCATGTACAACTAGCCGATGAGGCGGTATGTATCGGCGCTCCTGCTAGTTCGGAAAGCTACCTTAATATTCCTGCCATCATCTCTGCGGCTGAAATCACCAATGTCGAAGCCATTCATCCTGGCTATGGGTTTTTGGCGGAGAATCATCATTTTGCGGAAATTTGCGAATCCTGCAATATAAAGTTTATTGGGCCAACGCCGGAAGCGATTCGTTTAATGGGGGATAAAGTCATTGCCAAAGAGACAGTACGTAAGATGGGTGTGCCGTTGACACCGGGCGGAAAAGGGGTCATCAAAACGAAAGAGGAAGCGTTGGAGGTGGCCAAGCGATTAAAATATCCGGTGATCATTAAGGCGGCGGCGGGTGGGGGAGGAAAGGGCATGCGCGTCTGTCATAACGATGTGGCTTTGGTTAGTTCGTTTACGATGGCGCAAAAAGAGGCCCATGCGAATTTTGGCAATCAAGATGTTTATATTGAGAAATATATTGCCGATCCGCGTCACATTGAGTTTCAGATTATGGCGGATCATCATGGTCATATTATTCATTTGGGTGAGCGCGATTGTAGCATTCAGCGTCGTCATCAGAAGTTATTAGAAGAAGCCCCATCACCTGCGTTGGATGGTAAACTGCGCAAAAAAATGGGTGAGATCGCTGTCAAGGCGGCCAAGGCCATTGATTACCGCAGTGTCGGGACAGTGGAATTTCTGTTAGACCGTAACGGTGAATTCTACTTTATGGAGATGAACACCCGTATTCAAGTTGAGCACCCTGTGACCGAAATGGTGACAGGCGTTGATATTGTGAAGGAACAGATCCGTATGGCCAATGGTGAGAAATTTAAAATTCGTCAGGAAGATGTAAAAATTCACGGTGCCTCGATTGAATGTCGTATCAATGCCGAAGACCCAGAAAATAAATTTATGCCATGTCCTGGTAAAATCGAAGTCCTCAATTTCCCTGGGGGACGTGGCGTGCGTGTGGATACACATATTTATCCAGGATACACAATTGGCCCCTATTACGATTCGATGGTGGCTAAACTCATTGTCCATGGTCAAAATCGTTCAGAAGCCATTAAAATTATGCGTCGTGCTCTTCAAGAATTTTATATTGCACCCATCAAAACAACTGTTGGCTTGCATTCCCAGATTATTGATCACCCACAATTTTTGCAAGGGAATGTTTCAACGCATTTCATCGAGAAGTTGATGCATGAGGATCCGGAGGCACGTAAATAAATTATACAAAAGAGTTGACTATTGGTATAATGCAGGGAAGTTGAGAGCTTGTTGAGAGGAAATCAAATGCCTCAAGAAAATCAAATCGATTTAGGAACAATTCAGATTCATCGAAAGGCCATTGCGGATATCGCCTATTCCGCCATTAGCGATATGGATGGTGTTCACTTGATTCCTAATGATTTTAAGGCCAGTTTAAAAGAATTGTTAGGCTATAAGGATTATTCGGGCATTATTGTCCATGTGGATGCGCAGAACCAAGTGTCCATTGAGTTGAAATTACGCCTTCGCTATGGCGTGAATGTGCCTGAGGTTGCGCGCGAAGTGCAAGATGTAGTACGTGTTGCGGTTGAACGCACGGCTGATGTTATTCTGAAAGAGGTTAAAGTAAATATTTTAGGAATAGAGAAGGGGGAATTATGAAATTTATAACGAAATTGGCAGTCCTATTCTATGTGACGAGCATTTTATTTTTAGGCTGTTTTACCTTATTATTTGTTCTCAATGTGTTGGATTATCATTATGTAGCCGATATCCTTTATGGGGTTTATTCCGACCTTCATATGCGATGGATCATTGGTATTTTGGCTATTTTATTTCTTATAAAAAATTTTGTGTATGCCAATGCCATATCGGATCGACGACAGAGAGAAAAAACTATTGCGTTTGATAATCCATCGGGACGTGTCAGTATTTCTTTGATGGCCATGGAAGATTTGGTCCGGCGTGTTCTGGCGAAGTCGCCCGAGGTGAAAGAATCAAAACCAAACATTGTCGCCATAAAACGCGGTCTGGATGTCGATGTGCGTCTGATCTTAAAAGCCGATGTGAATATACCTGATTTTACGGCCACACTGCAAGAAACCGTCAAACGTAAGATTCAGGATACGATAGGACTTGAAGAGCCGGTTACTGTTCGCATGCATGTTGTCAAAATTGTGGCTGGTGATGTTAAGTCCTCATCATCGGATTTACCATATCAAAGTCAGCGTACTGTTCCTTTCCAAGGGTACAGGGCTTAAAACAAAAAAGAATCCATGAAGAAATTAGGTATTTTAACTGGCGGAGCCGACTGTCCAGGCCTTAACTCTGTCATTCGTGCGGTCGTTCGCAAAGCTATGCTCGAAGGCTATGTGGTGACAGGCATTAAAAACGGTTGGAGTGGTTTGGTTGAGAATGATATGCGCATTCTCGATTTACGCATGACATCAGGTATCCTTGATCGAGGTGGAACGATTTTAGGAACAAGCCGTATCAATCCATTACAAGATCCTGAACAAGTTAAAAAGATCACCGAAAATTATAAACGCAGTGGTATTGATGCCCTCATTGCAGTCGGTGGTGAAGAAACTTTAAAAATTGCTCTAATCCTTTCTAAAGAAGGGCGTATTCGTGTGGTAGGTGTTCCAAAATCGATTGATAACGCCCTCTCGGGTACCGACTATGCCTTTGGGTTTGATACGGCGGTGAATATTGCCACTGAATGCATCGATCGATTGCATACAACGGCAGAAAGTCATCATCGTATTATGGTGGTTGAGGTGATGGGACGCTATGTGGGTTGGATTGCCTTGGAGGCTGGAATCGCTGGTGGGGCAGATCTTATTTTAGTGCCTGAATTTCCAGCGGATATCAATGAGATTTGTGAGTCTCTTAAGAGACGCCATCAAAGAGGAAAGTCATTTAGTATTGTCATTGTTTCGGAAGGGGCCAGGATTGGTGGGTATTTTGATAAGCAAGGCAATATCGAACGTAGACGATTTGGTAATGTAGGTGAAATGCTCGCTAAGGCTATTGAACAGAATACGGGTTATGAAACACGGGTGAGCGTTTTAGGACATATTCAGCGCGGTGGAACCCCAACGGCCTACGACAGAATTGTGGGAACCCAGTTTGGTATTAAGGTGGTTGAGTTAGTGAAAGAGGGAAAATTCGGTAAGATGGTGAGTTTGCACGATAACAAATTACAATATGTAGATATCGAAGAGGCCGTCAAAAAGCGTAAGGCCATTGACGTAGAACTTTTTGAGATGGCGAAGGTATTTTTTGCCTGAATTTTATGACAACAAATGAAAGACCTCATTGAAAAAATTTTTAATGATTCTATCCAAGTCAAGGAAAAAACCCTTAAGACAAACCTAGAGGTGATCATTCAAGCGGTTTCCGAGATTACCAAGGCTCTCCAAAACAATCATAAAATTCTTATTTTTGGCAATGGCGGTTCAGCGGCTGATAGTCAGCATATGGCGGCGGAATTCATTGGTCGCTTTCAAAAAGAACGCAAATCCCTTGGTGCTATTGCCTTAACGACCGATAGTTCCATTCTCACCGCTTTAGGCAATGATTATGGTTTTAATATTATCTTTAAGCGTCAGATTGAAGGTCTGGGACAAAAGGGGGATGTGGCCATTGGTATCTCCACGAGTGGAAGATCGATAAATGTGATTGAAGGTTTGAAACAAGCCCAATCGATGGGACTAAAAACTATTTCTTTGACAGGTTGCGGTGGGGGCGAGGTGGCTAAGTCAAGCGATATCAAGTTAATTGTCCCCTCGGATGTAACGGCGCGTATACAAGAATCTCATATTTGTCTTTTTCATACGATTTGTGAATTGGTTGAGAAAAATTTTAGCTCGTCTTGATTTAATTATTTCCGTGTTAAAAATAAGGTTCATGTGTGGATAGCCGAGAAAAGATACTTTCTCTTATTAATTTAAAAAAGACATTGGCTCGCTTAAGAAAGAATGGTAGGACCATCGCTTTCACCAACGGGTGTTTTGATATTCTCCATGCCGGACACATCAGCTATTTAGAAACAGCCAAGAAAAAGGGACGTATCCTCGTTGTGGGGCTCAATAGCGATCGCTCGGTACGAAGAATTAAGGGACCAAGACGACCTATTATGAGTGATAAGGAGAGAGCGCGGGTCCTTTCGGCTTTAAGCTGCATCGATTACGTCACGATTTTTCAGGAAGCGACACCTCTTAAACTGATTCAGACCATTAAACCCGATGTTTTAATTAAGGGAGCGGATTGGAAGAATAAAAAAATTGTTGGTCAAGAGTTTGTTGAAAAAAATGGTGGTCGTGTCGAGTTGATTAAATATTTGCCACAATTTTCGACCACGAAAATTATCAATAAGATTACCCATTGTGCCTAAAGCACTAAAAGATAAAATCCATCGTGTTATTGATGCTAATTTTAATCGGACTAAAGAAGGGTTACGCGTCTGCGAAGACATCTGTCGCTTCGTTTACGATGATGCCTCTTTGACCCAACGGTTTAAGAATATTCGTCATGCCATCACGGCATCGATGTTGAAGGTGGGAGGTCTCTCTTTCATTAAGGCGAGGGACATGCAGCATGACAGGGGGAAGTCATCGACACATCGCGAATTAAAAAGAAACAACGTCCCTGATATTTTGTATGCCAATTTACAACGTGTTAAGGAATCCATTCGGGTGATGGAAGAATTTACGAAACTTTTCAATCAAAAATCCGCCGTCCTTTTAAAATCACTGCGTTATAAAATTTATGCCTTGGAGCAAGACATTATTAAGAAACGCTAAGTTGTATTTGATTTTAGATACAGACGTATGTGGGTATGATGAGCTCTTTGAAATTTTAAAGCAGTCGGTGGCACCAGGGATTGATATTGTGCAATTACGCGATAAAAAGGGATTCACACAAAAGACAATTCAATTTGCTTTGCGAGTAAAAAAATTTTTAGCGGGGCGGATTCCTTTGATTATCAATGACCGCGTGGACATCGCTTTAGTCTTAGGAGCCGAGGGGGTTCATTTAGGACAAGGGGATATGCCGCTTGCCGATGCACGTCGGTTGCTTGGGAAATCGCGTATTGTGGGCGCTTCGTGTCAAACATGGGCCCATGTTCTTAAAGCAACGCGTGAAGGGGCCGATTACATTGGATTTGGTTCTGTCTTTAAAACATTAACGAAGCCAGAACGCCGACCCATGGAGTTAAGTCTGCTAAAGAAGGTTTGTGAGCAAGCTCAAGTACCCATCTTTGCGATCGGTGGCATCACCACTAAAAGTATTCCTATACTTATATCTTTGGGCGTTAAGCGCGTTGCCGTGTGCCGAGACATTTGTCTGGCCAAGGATGTGAAAGCAATCGTCAAGGAGTTTAAAGTTCTTTTGAACAATTTTGTCAAAGACGTATAGCGAGGGTAATTCAGTGGTAGAATTTCAGCTTCCCAAGCTGAGTGCGCGGGTTCGATTCCCGTCCCTCGCTTAAGAAGATTTACTCATTGAAAGAGAAATATTTTTTTTTATTGAGTGTAGGGTTTTTCTTTTTTTTCATCGGTGGTTGTGCGACCACACGAGAATTACCCACGATGGTCACACCACCACCTGAAAAAGGTGTTTACCACAAGGTTCAAAAAGGAGAAACCCTTTGGCGTATCGCTCAGGCCTATCAGGTCAGTATAGAAGAGATTATTAAGCGAAACAATATTCCCAACGTTGCTAAAGTTGAGGAAAATCAACTTGTTTTTATTTCGGGGGCAGAGGCCATCAAAACGATAGTGATTGATACAGAAGGGGTCGAGGCAAGAGAATTTATTTGGCCGCTTAAGGGAAAGGTCATTAGTTATTTCGGTGAACGACGAGGAGTCCACTTAAATAAAGGAATTAAAATCCAGGCCAATGACGGTGATGTCGTCTGTGCCACCCGTGATGGCCGTGTGGCCTTTGCGGATTTACTCACGGGCTATGGGTCAACCATTATCATTGATCACGAAGATGGATTTTTTTCTGTGTATGCACAGGACGGTTCTTTGTTGGTATCCTTGAATGATCGCGTGGTCAAAGGAACGCCCATCGCACGGGTTGGGAATGTTGGCCCTTTGGCGTTCTTGCATTTTGAAATTAGAAAACATTCTGTGGCGGAAAATCCGCTCTATTATTTGCCTTGAGTTTTAGGATTTTATCATCATGACTAGCACAACGATGTCTCACAGCCTTCTTGACCGAAAGGCCATCTTCGATTTACTCAAAAAGAGATTCTTAGGATTTAAAGACGGTTATCGTCAAAATATTGCCCTTCTGGGCCGCCGTTACATTGGCAAGACCACCATTGTCCAACACTTCCTCGCTGAGTTGGACGATTGCGATGTCATTGAGGTTTATGTTGATTTAACCGCTAAAGACTTCCCTTATTTGTTTTCAAAGTACATTGGTGGTCTTCTTTATAATTTCTCTGTTAAAGAAAATCTTCCCCTTTATGATGATTTCAATCTTCTTTTAGAGGGTACCAAAAAACATCTTCCCCTTACTCATAAGATCATCGCAAAAATTCAGTCTGATATCAAGCATGGACGATGGTCGGAAGCGCATCGCAGTCTTATATCTTTGCCGGAAACTTTCACCACCGAAACGAATAAATTTTGTTTAATCGTCTTTGATGAATTTCAAAATCTGGAAGCATTGACCATTCCCAGTGCCTTTCAGGAGCTTGGTAAGAATATCATGACCCAAAAACGTTGTCTTTATATCATGACAAGCTCTTTCTTGGCGGAGGCTCAAAGAATTCTTTCTGAAAAATTGTCTCTATTGTTTGGGAATTTTGAAATTGTTTTTGTCGATTCCTTTGATGGCCAGGAAAGTCAGGCATTTATCCATCAGGTGTTGGGGGATATCAAGATTGGTGATGGCTTACGGGATTTTTTGGTCGACTTTACCGGTGGTCAGCCTCTGTACCTTAATTTAATTTTACAGGAATTAAAATATTTGACAGCCGTGCATCAGCAGATCGAAATTTATGTCCCTCTTCTCATACGAGCGATTGAGAATATTATTTTTAATCCCTGGGGGGTCTTAAGCCGTCATTTTGAAGATATGGTTGAGCGCATGACCATGAACAAAGGCCTCAGTGGCTTGGCCTCCTTGCTGGGGATACTGGCCAGTGGAAAGAAACGTCAAGGTGAACTCACCAAGGCACTGAATCTAAGACCAAAAATCATTACTCAGTTGCTTAGTCGCCTGATCGAGGAGGGCGTTGTCGTAAAGAACGGTAACTTTTTTTATTTGCATGATAAACTTTTTAAATATTGGGCTAAATATGTCTTCCACCGAAGGCTTAAAGCCATCGATCCCTCTTTTACAAAACAGAGAGAGGCGTTTATGGAAGAGTTGAATCATTCAATTGATTCTTTCAAAATAAATTTGCAAAAGGATTTATCATCACGCCTTGTGGAACTACTGTATTGCTTTGATAACGAGTCCCTGTTGATGAATGGCCGCAAGTATAAATTACCTGTTTTTTCAAAAATCGAAGCTATTCGGCTTAGTGATAAGGAAGGCGTTGTGGGCCAAGTGATTCAAGCCACAGCCCTGGAAGGTCCATGGTTTGTTATTTTTAAAGATCAGATTGGCGAAGGAGATGTGAATATATTTTTGGGTGAGCTAAAAAAACATGGCTTTAAACCTTTAGGATATATTGTCATTTCCCCTCGTGCCTTAGATGAGAATGCCAGAATAAGAGCCTTGCAAGAACGCATGTGGATTTGGCATGAACAAGAACTAAATACCCTTTCCCGTTTTTATGACCAACCATTTTTTTTATTTAGTGGTACGAAAATCATTGAACGCACACCGCTATCAACCCTTTAATTGTTATCCTTGAGAAATGAAAATAGGAATCGTTGCTGATACCCATTCTCGTCCCCTCCCTCCTCAAATGCTGAAGGACTTCCAAAAGGTTGACTTGATCATTCATGCAGGCGATTTTTGTTCCATCAAGGATTTCCAAACCTTTACAAAAATTAAAAAGCTAGAAGCAGTTTATGGTAATATGGATGAGTCTGAGGTGAAGCGCGCTTTGCCTCGACGGAAGGTCCTTCACTTAGAATCGGTGAAGATTGGTTTGTTTCATGGGGAAGGGGCCCCACAGATGATCTTGGAGACGGTAGAGAAGGAATTTAAAAATGAGAAAGTCCATGTGGTGATTTTTGGCCATTCGCATCAACCCTTCAATGAAATAAGAAATGACATATTGTTTTTTAATCCAGGCAGCCCCAATGATATGATATTTGCGCCTTACTGTTCGTATGGCCTCTTGGAGATTGTCCAAGGGCAGGTGACAGGAAAGATTATCAAGGTTAAATAAATATGCACAAACTGTGGGCACCATGGCGTGTTAAATATGTCACACAATTGATTGGTAAAACAAAGAAATGTGTTTTTTGTCAGATGGCACGACAAAGACAGGATAAGAAAAATTTTATCTTTTTGCGTACGCGGTACTCCTTTGCCGTGTTAAATATTTATCCTTATAACAATGGTCATACACTTATTATGCCGTATCGGCATAGGAATGATTTAACGAAATTGACACTTTGGGAACAACAAGACTTGCTTCGTCTTTTGGCCGAAACAAGGTCCTTATTAGATAAAGTTTTAAAACCCAGTGGCTATAACATTGGCATCAACATTGGGCGGATCGCGGGAGCAGGATTTCCGGGGCACATTCACATTCATGTGGTACCGCGTTGGGCTGGAGACGTGAATTTCATGCCTGTGACCGCTGGCACAAAAATTATTTCACAGTCGCTACGAATACTTTTTGAGAAATTAAGGCGAGCAAAAAAGAAGCTGAAACAGCGAAAGCATTAATGTTCGTTGACAATGATGTGACAGCGAGCATTTTTGAAGTTTTAAAAATTCAATGCGCACGCGAGTAGAAATTGAAGAGTTAGAATGTCAAATCTTGGCTCCTTATGCGATGAAAAGTCGAGATTCAGCTGGACGCGAATATGAAGAGCCACCGCATCAGGCCCGGACGTGTTATCAACGAGATCGCGATAGGATTGTTCATTCGGAGGCTTTTCGAAAATTAGAATATAAGACACAAGTTTTTATCATCTTTGAAGGCGATTATTATCGCACCCGCCTGACGCATACCATTGAAGTCGCCCAAATCGCCCGCACGATCGGACGTAACCTTCAATTGAATGAGGACTTGATCGAGGCTATTGCCTTGGCGCATGACTTAGGGCATCCTCCTTTTGGCCATGCGGGGGAGGAGGCCCTCAATATTCTTATGCAAAAGCAGGGACTGCCTGGCTTTAATCACAATAAGCGCGGGTATGAGATTGTCACAAAATTCGAAAAGCGTTATCCTCAGTTTGATGGTCTTAATCTTTCCCGTGAAGTCTTGGTGGGGATTCTGAAACATAAAACATTTTATGATATTCCTGTTGCTTCTGAAAAGTTTGCTGATGAAGGACCAACACTTGAGGCCCAGGTGGTAGATGTGGCTGACTCTTTAGCCTATCTTAACCATGATGTTGATGATGGGCTCACATCGGGTTGCATTACCGAAGAAGATTTATTGGAAAGTGAGTTATGGCAGGCAGCCCTTCAAAAAGTCAAAGAGATGGTTCACACGGCTGATCAAGAAATGTTAAAGTATCAAATCGTTAAGGAACTGATTGACATGCAGGTTAAAGATCTTCTGGGATCCTCCTATGAGAGAATCAAGAAAGTTAATTTCAAATCGTGGCGGGATGTCAAAAAGACCCAGGAGGCTGTTATTGACTTTAGTCCGCAGATGTCAAAAAAACGTCAATTTTTACAAGACTTATTGAACAAAAAGTTTTATCGTCATTATCGTGTGGAGCGCATGACGTCCAAGGCGAAGCGCATTATTGATGATCTTTTTGAAGTGTATAAAAAAAATCCAAACCAATTGCCCTATACGGTGTATCAACGCGATAAAGAATATAATGAATCGGAAAAGTATGAAATTATTTGTAACCATATTGCCTCGATGACGGACCGACACGCCTTGGAAGAACATAAGAAATTTTTTGATCCGTATGCGAAGGTGTAAATAACGGTTTCCGGCCATTAAGGAATTTTTAACGTATGCGACATAAGCGTCTTTTCAATCACAATGATCGGTATCGTAAAATTCTCTCCGCGGTACACATGGTCTATCGTTTGGTGAATTCAACCTATAATGTCAGTGAACTTTCGTTGCGATTAACGAGGCTCTTGTGTCAGTTTATCCAAGCGCATTCTTCAAGTGTTTTTATTCTGGATCAAGCAAAAAACAGACTAAAACTCATCGCTATTTTTAACAACGAGATTAATATCCTTATTGACAAGAAGAAAGAGTTACTAAAGATAAGTTCCAAGGAAAAAGATGTCTTAGCAGGAAAATCTATCTTTGCTAGACATCTGATTGGGTTACCGTTGGTGGCAGATGATATCTTGGGCGCCATCTTTGTTCAGAGGAAAATACACGGACCTTCTTTCAAAGAACGAGACTGTGAGATGCTCTCGGCGATGGCGGAACAGGCGGTGACGGCCATCAAAAATTTACAGCTTTACGAAGAACAGCAGAATATTATTTTGGAGAGTATAAAATTTATTGGTCAGTTTGTCGAAAAGCAAGGGAATGTCCTTTCTTCGCACACACCGGTTTATTTTAAGATTGTCAAATCCTTGGCCGAAAAACTGAGCATGAGTCAACAGGGCATTAATTGTCTTCAATATGCCAGTCTCTTACACGATGCTGGTGCCGTCGATGTGCCCTATGAAATTTTATCGAAGAGCAGTCGTTTAACCCCTAATGAGTTTAAAATTATCCGTACCCATCCTAAAAAGAGTGTTGAACTGATTAAACCCGTGGCATTCTTAAAACCTGTTTTGCCCATTATCTTGTATCACCATGAAAAATATGATGGGACCGGGTATCCTTCAGGACTCAAAAAAGAACAGATCCCTTTGGGAGCAAGAATCATGGCGGTGGTTGATGCCTTTGAGGCAATGATTGAAGGGCGTCCTTATAAACGCTCGTTATCGATTAGGGAAACGATCCAGGAGTTGAAGCGCAATAGCGGAACTCAATTTGATCCGAGGGTGGTGGAGGCCTTTTGTGACTTAGCGAAGCAAAAAAAATTTAGAAAATACTTGAGTTCTATCCATCATTAATTTTATAATGATTGTTATGACTCAAGAATCACAATTTGAGCTATTTGCTCAGACCAAGGCCTCATATACACCCACGGGAAAAATACGTTATTTCAAACCTAATGTCACCTTATCGTTCGATAACATTGTTCTTCTGACGATTGCCTTAGTGGTTTTGATGGTTTTGTCGTTTTCGTTAGGCGTAGAGAATGGAAAGAAAGTAGCCCGATTAAGCCACTCAGAGAACATCCCATCGGTTACGTCACTCAGTGTTCCTCGATCTCCTGCGAAAGCCGTGACACGGCCTCACCAAAACCGAATCTCCATTCCCTTGGCACATCCTGAGCCTAAAGAGCTTAAAACAAATCGTCCTATGCCAGCTGTTGTGCCAGGGGGCATTTCAGAAGAACCTATGGAGGCGGTCGAGACAACCTTAAGCACCCCACAGGATTTCTATACAGTGCAAGTTGCGTCGTTTAAGCAGGAAAAGTACGCTCGGCAAGAGGCTATGAATTTGAAACAAAAAGGATATGAAATATTTATTATGGCCAAGGGACAGCACTCCATTGTTTGTGTAGGTAAGTTTGCTAAGAAAAACGAAGCCATGGCCATGTCGGGCAAACTACGCAAGTATTATAAAGATTGCCTTGTTAGAAATTTGTAGTATAATAAACCCTCAATCTTAAAAGTATATAAGAATTTTTAGAAGGGAAGGCGTTTACTATGTCGATTCATTCCTCACTCAAAATTGATTCGGCGGGATCCCAGCAGCGGACTGTTTTAACGCGCATTGAGCGTATCAAAGATCTTATGAAGAAAGATCTTTGGTCAGATACAAGATCTGTGACGGGTTTGCCAAAAACAAAGATTTTAAAGGTTAAGTCAAGGAAGGTAAAAGAAAAGGAAGAAGTTGCTCAAGGTGAAGCCGTAGCGGCACCAGGTACCACGCCAGGAGCAAAAGCAGCCAGCGACACTAAGGCCACAGCCGTAAAGCCAGCAGCGAGTGCCGCTAAAGCAGCTGCGCCGGCGGCAAAGGCGAGCACTGCTCCCAAGACACAGAAATAGCTATAACTTTTTTTTCAAAAGTGAACAAACCTCTCATTGGTCTATCCCTATTCCTCCTCCTGACGTGTGGTTTTGCTTGGGCAAAAGAAGAATTTCCTTATTTAGCCGAGGTTACCGAAGATAATGTGAATGTCCGTGCTGGACAGGACAAAAGTTTTGAGTCAGTAGGTCGTCTCTCAAAGGGAACAGAGGTGGTGGTGGTTGGTAAGGAATATGGTTGGTATAAGGTAAAATTGCCGGACGCGGCAAAATGTTTTATTAGCAGTAAATATATTAAAGGGCATGGCGGCGGCATAGGAGAGGTGACAGGGAACCGCGTGAATGTTCGGGCTGCAGCGGGTGAGAAATTTACTTCGTTGGGTCAATTGCAGAAGGGGACGCTAGTTCGCATTCGGGATAAGACCAATGATTGGTTTCAGATTGAGCCCTTGGAGGGGATTTACGGTTGGATTTCTGAAGAATTTTTAAAATTTAAATCTAAAATTATCCCTCCCACTAATGTTGTTCAGCTCACTATCCGCAAGATTTATGTTCGCCAACGCATCCTCGAAGCGGAAAGGCGAACTTATGAATCGACTCCCCAAGTTTCGCAGATAATTTTCACTGCATAATTGGTAAAGAATGTAGGGTATTTTATCGCCGAAGGAGATGAGGGATTTCTTATGCTATCAGAAACAGTGGCTATAATTTTGATTTTGATGTTTGCGGTGATTTTGCATGAGTACGCTCATGGCTGGGTGGCCAATCAACTGGGAGACTCCACAGCCAAGATCATGGGACGATTAAGCCTCAATCCCTTAAAACACATTGACCCGCTCGGGACGATCCTTTTACCAACTATTTTATTATTGATGCGCAGCATGGGTTATGGGACAGTTATTTTTGGTTGGGCAAAGCCTGTGCCCGTCAATTATTTTAATCTCCACCATCCAAAGCGTGACATGATTTGGGTGGGACTGGCGGGACCGGCTGTTAACATTATTTTGGCGATACTTTTTAGCCAGTTGCTTAAAAGTCAATGGGCTGTAGGCTATGAAGAGGTATGCGTCGCCGGTGTATTCATTAATCTGTTACTTGCGATTTTTAACATGATTCCTATTCCGCCCTTGGATGGTTCACGACTGGTAATGGGAATCTTGCCCAATGAGTTGGCGCGTCCCTATATGCGATTAGAACCTTACGGGATTCTCATTGTCCTTTTACTTTTATCCTCTGGATTTTTGGATATCTTTATTTTGCCGCTGATTAGTGCAAGTGCGCGTTTGTTGGGAGTTGAGTTATGACACGGACAGTGGTTAATGTTAAATTAAAGGAAAACAGTTATAAGATTGTTATTGGGGATGGGATTCTATCTCGGTTAGGCCATGCCTTAAAAACAATGCCTATGGGAAGAGATGCCGTGATTGTCACCATGCCTCTTATTCAAAAATTACATAGTCAGAGTATCGTGGCTACCTTAAGACGAAACGGTTTTTCCGTGAAGATCATTACCGTTCCAGATAGAAAGGACACTAAATCCCTCCGTGTTGCGACTCAAGTGTTAAATGAAATTATCAAATACGATATTAAAAAAAAGATTTTCATCATTGCTTTAGGGGGAGGAGTGATTGGAGATTTGGTAGGATTTGTTGCCGCTATCTATAAGCGAGGAGTTCCTTATGTCCATGTCCCAACCACCTTATTGGCGCAGATAGATTCGGCGATTGGTGGAAAGACGGCTGTGGATTTACTTGATGGGAAAAATCTCATAGGGGCTTTTTATCAACCAAAGATTGTTTGGACAGATGTTGCCACTCTGAAGAAATTACCTAAGGAGCAGATGCGGAATGGGTTGGCAGAAGCTGTTAAGTATGGGATCATCAAGGACCAAAGACTTTTTGCGTATATTGAAAGACATTACAAAAAAATATTGTCTGGCAATGCTAAATTCCTATTACCTTTGCTTGTGCGATGTAGCCAAATCAAAGCGAATGTGGTCATGAGAGATGAGAAGGAAACAAAAGGGATTCGTACCATCCTTAACTTTGGACATACAGTCGGCCATGCCATTGAGGCGGCCAGTCATTATCGCTATGACCATGGCGAAGCTGTGGCCTTAGGCATGCGGGTGGCCAGTGATATTTCAGCGAAGTTAGGTCTTCTTTCGAAACAAGGTGTAGAACGAATCAATGGTTTGCTGGACGCTATTCGTTTGCCAAGGAAGATTGAACATGTCAGCTTAACAAATATTCTAAGAATTATGGAGCATGACAAAAAATTTAGGGGAGGAACGAATAGATTTGTTTTGGCGACTCGTATCGGCCACGTGAAAGTCGTTGAAGGCATTCCTCTCGCCGTGATTCATCGAGCCATTCAGCGATATTCTTAAGGGGTATTTATTGTTGCAAGGTTAAGGTTTTTGTTCCTTCGCTGTCACGAATTTCGACGGTTCGCTCCGTGATATTAATGATTTCTTTACCGTCAAGGGTATTTCCCACCTCATAGATTTGGTTGTTAATGAGGGCGGCTTGTCGTTCTCCTATGGAGATGATACCGCTGACCACGGGGTCGTTCTTTTTGGTCTCGGGAAGTTGCGAGACCGCTATGACTTGTTTAATCGTCTCTGGGACAGGGAGAGATACCTTTAGGTTTTGAGGAAGGATACGATAATTCTTGAGCGAAGGGGGCTTGGCAATATTGAATACGTAAAGATAAGCGGCGGCTGTGAGGATAAGAAGGAAGATAAAGCTGGTTAAGAGAACACGTCCCCAATGAGGTCCTACTTTAGCTGGTACGATCGTCTCCGAAATAATTTGTGGTTGCTCCACAAAGGGCTTCTCTTTTGTTGGTAGGTATTCAGACATGTCTTTTTGAGGGACGCCCTCTTCTTTGGGAGTGGGGGACGAAGTATTGGATACTTGATTTTGATTATCCATTTTGTTTATTCCTGCGTTTAAGGGTGGATTAGTATTTTGCTCTTGTTTATCCAGTTGACTTTGAACTTTTTTTAAGGCATCGTTGATAATGCTCATTTTCTATAGGCCTCCGATTTACTTGACACCTACTTCTCGTGTGCATCGATGGATAATGTGCTCATCGATGGTGTGTTTTTCCATCACAAAAGCGGCTAACAACGCTCTGTCGCATAAGATATTCACCGTACGGGGTGTCCCTTGCGAATAATTATAAATGGCCTCGATGGCCTTGGGAGTAAATTTGAGGATGGATTGACCATTGAGGCTCGCCACTTTTAATCGATAGTAGATATAACCATCCAATTCTTCTTGCTTGAGAGGTAAGATATGATAACGCACACTAATGCGTTGATAGAGCTGTCGTAAGGCCGGAGATTTTAATGTCTCTAATAATTCCGGCTGGCCTACGAGAATGATTTGTAAAAGTTTTTCCTTTTCCGTTTCGAGATTGGATAAAAGACGCACCTGTTCTAATTGATTAATCTTTAAATTTTGGGCTTCATCGATAATGATAACAACATTATTTCCTTGTGCTGTTTCCGTCAGAAGAAAGTTATTTAAGGCATTGACAAGGGCCAGTTTCCCCTGAAGATGCCCTTCAATTCCTAAATCTTTGATAATAACTTGTAGAAGCTGAAGTTCAGAGAAATAGGGGTTAAGGACAAAGGCCGTTTTCGTCTTTCGATCGAGTTGGTTCATGAGGGTGCGACAAAGGGTTGTTTTTCCTGTACCAATTTCTCCAGTAATGACGATGATTCCTTTGCGTTGTTGTATACCATAGATAAGATGCGCAAAGGCCTCGGAATGATGAGCACTCGCGAAAAAATAGGTAGGATCAGAGGTGATATTGAAAGGATTTTCCTTGAGTTTATAGAATTCGGTATACATGCACTTGTATTATAGCATGAGGTAGATTATTGTAAAGAAAGTATAGGCGTAGGAAAAATAAATTGTCAGGGTATAAGAATATGTTATAATATTATTGAAATAAATACATAGGAAGGTTCGGGGAAATGATGGAAGCAGAACGAAGGAAGGCAAAACGCGTAGAATTTCGTCAACCCATTCAATATCGCTCCCGGGAATCAGAACAACTCCAAGGCAGTTTAGGGTATGATTTAAGTGAAGGCGGTCTGAGGTTACAGACGGAAAGTTTTATTCCGCTTAAGAAACCTTTATCCATTCACATGGAGTTGGGTTCTGGTCAGAGTGTGGAAATGGACGGTCATGTGGTTTGGGTTCAACTTGTTCCTCATGCGGAACGTTATCATGTCGGCTTAAGTTTTGAGGACGTAAAAGCTGTCGCAGATCCAAATACAAACTCAAAAAAGATTATCCACCAATATATAAAATCACGCCAGATTTAATAATCCCTTTAAAACTATAATAAAATTTTGATTGGAAAGGAAAATAGGATATTGCTATGGCTGAACCGAACGCACCCCCAACCGATACAACGAAAAATTGTTTCTCCTGTAAAAAACCAATGAAACGTATCAAGCGCTATTACCGTAATGGCCATTATTACTGTAATAAGAATTGCTGGAAAACCAGTTTCAAGGCGGCCACAGCTCCCGCGGAAAAAGTGACCTAAGCCATGACCTTTTCTCCCGCTTTTCAAGAACGACGTAAATATCCTCGCATAGGCAATGCCGTACCACTTAAAATTTCGAGTGAGGATGCCGATTTTGTTACCGATACTTACAATATTAGCCGGAGTGGTGCCTACTGTAAGGTTAACAGATACATTCAACCGATGACAAAATTAAAGATCCACTTACTTCTTCCTATGAAGAGAATTAATCGTACCGTCACTAAAAAGATTTCTTGTCAAGGAATTGTGGTAAGAACCGAGGCTGTGCCAGGGCACACTTATTTTAAGACCGCTATTTATTTTAATCATATTCAGCTCAAAGATGCCGACTATATCACACAGTATATTCAAGAGGAATTGGATAAGAACAAAGAGCCTTCTTAAAACAAAGAGGAAATTTCTATGGAAACGATAAGTGTCAGCTTCACTCCCTTCCAGGCCTATTTAGCAATCATTTTTCAGATGTGGCTTATTATTGCCCCTATTTTGATTATTCGTAAGCTTAATTATTTAACGAGTTTAATTCAGCAACAGTTTCACCCAGAAGAGGAATCATCTTCATAAGTCAGATGGCCCATCGTAACAGGCATGTCGAATCGATTGATTGATGTTCTCTATGAGGATGAGAGTTGTGTTGCCTTTAATAAACCAGCAGGCCTTCTCGTTGTTCCAACACCAAAACAAGAAAAAGATACGTTGGTTGATATTGTTAATCGCCAGCAGCGTGCGATAGGAAGCGATCCCAAACTTTTTCCTTGTCATCGTTTGGATCGAGATACTTCTGGTGTGATACTGTTTGCCAAGGGGAAGAAGAATCAGCAAGTGTTTATGCAGCAGTTTAAAGAGGGAAGGGTTAAGAAAAAATATATCGCGATTGTCCATGGCAAACTTAAACAAAGAGCAGGGGAAATAAAAGGTTTCATTCGGGATTGGGATCAGTTAAAATACCAACGCCATGCGCCAGCCAAATGGGCTCTGACGCGCTATAAAGTCTTAGACGTTCACAAACGATTTAGTGTCTTGGAAGTGATTCCCTTGACAGGGCGGACAAATCAAATTCGCATTCATTTCAGTCAAATCGGACATCCTTTAGTCGGAGAACGTAAATACGCTGTGGCACATGATTTTACAGTTAAGTTTAGACGGACAGCCTTGCATGCGTTAGAATTGGCATGGTATCATCCTTTATCCAAACAATTGATTCGCGTGCAAGCTCCATGGCCGAAGGACATGAAAGAGTTCTTTCCATATAGAGATTTTCATTAGATGTTTATGATATGTCAAAGGAGGCGATTTTGATAACATCAGAAATTAAGGGAAAGTCGCTTAATCAATTAGCGGAAATTTGCCATGCGGTCGCGGTGGAAAAAGGATTTTGGGATAAAGAACGCAATATCGGGGAAGCCCTGATGCTGATTGTCACCGAATTAGCGGAGGCCATGGAATCGCATCGACTACAGGATAAAGAGAATTTTAAAGAAGAGATTGCGGATACATTCATTCGCCTGTTGGATTTGTGTGGTGGACTTGGTATTGATATTGAAGAGGAGATTGCGAAGAAGGCTGAGAAAAATAAAAAACGTCCTTATAAACACGGAAAAGTTTGTTAGGAGAAAATTATGCGTCCCTGGATACTTTTTTTAAGCTTTTTGTGTCTGAGCGGGTGTATGACCGCCAAATTTCCGCAGTATTTAAGTGATAAGCATCCTTACAAAAAAGAATTTTATGTGCCTTTTGATAAGGCGCTTGAGGCCGCCAAAACGGTTTTAACCAACATGGGCTGGAAAATCGTTGGGGAAGGGAATCCTGCGGTCTATGAACAAACGACGACCCCACGTGCGAAGGAGCTTATTCTCTTCACGGACATTCGACAGACAGCTTTATTTTTAGGTTCTCGCTATTCGAAAATGAATATCATTCTGCGTTCCAATGATACCATGACCGAGGTAGAAATTCGCTATCTAACCATCATGTCTCTTCCCTTTAGAAACATTGAATCGTTTCGTAATGACCACGCGGTGGAGCAAATTTTTGCACGTCTCGCTGATCGGTTAAAAAGTTGATTTTACCCCAAGCCTTTCCCCATGGAGAGATTTGTTTTAAAAAGTAAATTCCGCCCCATCACGGAACAGACATCCGCTATAGATCAGTTGGTAAAAAATATCCAACAGGGGGCGAAGGCGCAGGTCCTTTTGGGCGTGACGGGAAGCGGGAAAACCTTTACGTTAGCCAATGTCGTTGAACGCATCAATCGTCCCACCTTGGTGATTTCCCACAACAAAACCCTTGCGGCACAACTGTACAGCGAATTTAAAGAATTCTTTCCTTATAATGCCGTGGAATATTTTGTCAGTTATTATGACTACTATCAGCCGGAGGCGTATATCCCCCAAACCGATGTCTACATTGAAAAAGATGCCTCCATTAACGATCGCCTCGATCGTCTACGGTTATCGTCCACAACTTCGCTTATGTCTCGTCGAGATGTTGTCATTGTGGCCAGTGTTTCGTGTATCTATAATCTAGGTTCGCCGACAGACTATCAAGAGTATTTGTTATACCTCGAAAAAGGGCAAGGCATTGAACGCGATCAAGTTTTGCAACAGTTGGTGAATATTCAATATGAACGTAATGACTATGAGTTCAGTCGTGGCAAGATTCGTGTCCGAGGGGATATTGTGGAGGTTTTTCCAGCCTATCGCCAGGATGCCATTCGCCTTGAGTTTTATGAAGAGAAGATTGAAAAGATCAGTCAGATCGATCCTATTTCTGCGGAAGAAAAACAAACCCTCAACAAAGTGGCGATTTATCCCGCCAAGCATTTTATTATTTCCAAACCACGTTTGGAAGAGGCGTTAGAGGAAATTGAAGCTGAATTGAACAATCATTTAGATGAATTTAAAAAACAAGGAAAACTTTTGGAGGCCGAGCGTCTTAACGCCCGCACGCGTTATGATATAGAGATGTTACGCGAAATGGGGTATTGTCATGGCATAGAAAATTATTCCCGGGCCCTCTCTGGTCGTCCGCCCGGGAGCCGGCCGTATTGTCTGTTGGATTATTTTCCGAAAGATTTTGTGGTATTGATTGATGAATCGCATGTGACGGTACCACAGTTGAATGGGATGTACGAAGGAGACCGTTCACGCAAAGAAACATTAGTGGAATACGGATTTCGCCTGCCGTCCTGTTTAGACAATCGCCCCCTGAAATTTAATGAATTTATGGCGGTGATCAGTCAACGGATTTATGTCTCGGCCACCCCTGCTCTTTTTGAGAAAAAGGATAGCCAAGGAAAGATTGTTGAACAAATCATCCGGCCCACCGGTATCGTTGATCCTCCAATTGAGGTTCGTTCCACGAAAGGACAGGTGGCCAATATTATAGAGGAGACTAAAAAACGTGCAGCGAAAAGTGAACGCGTGCTTATTACCACCTTAACGAAAAAGATGTCAGAGGACTTAACAGAATATTTGCAGGAACACGGATTAAAGGTAAAATATCTTCATTCAGATATAGAAACGATTGATCGGGCAGTTATTCTTAAAGAGTTGCGCATGAAGAAATTCGATTGTTTGGTTGGTGTCAATCTTTTGCGGGAGGGCTTAGATTTGCCGGAGGTGTCGTTGGTGGCTATCTTTGATGCCGATAAAGAAGGTTTTTTGCGCTCGCAGACTTCTCTCATTCAGATAGCTGGACGGGCGGCGCGCAATATTAATGGTCTGGTGGTTATGTACGCCGATTCATTAAGTACGGCCATGAAGGCGACCATTAATGAATGCGAACGTCGTCGACGTATTCAACTGGCCTTTAATAAAAAACATGCGATTACGCCGAGCACAATCAGGAAAGCCATTCGGGAAGGGGGCATTGAGGAATTAGCCGAAGAAAAGATTGAAGAAGTCGTTCTGGGAGCTATCGAACAAGATCCCGAGAAGTTTGCATTGGCCAGTTTTATTGCGGATTTGGAGCGGCAAATGGAATTAGCCGCACGCAATTTACAGTTTGAAAAGGCCGCAGCGATTCGTGATAAAATTCAAGAGCTCAAAGGAAATACTCGGTTGATATTGGCACAACAAAGTTCAAAATCCAAACGGCGAGGCATGGCTTACTCAAAAAGGACAAAGGCATGAAGCGATTTTTGTTAGCTATCGATATAGGCAATACTATTATTGGGATCGGTCTGATGAAAGACCGCAAGGTCATAAAAACTTATCGGCTGGAAACACGGTTATCAAATCGCCTCCTGAGTTTAAAACTCAAAAGAATTTTTCGTTTGATTCGAAAACGATATCCTGTTTTAAAGGATGTTGTTATCTGTAGTGTTGTGCCTTTGAAGTCGCCGATTGTTTCTCAGATGATTTATCATATTTGGGGAAGAAAGCCGCTTGTTATTGGTAAAAATTTATACGTTCCCATAAGAAACCGATATCACAATCCGAGACAAGTTGGTCAGGACCGTTTGGTAGGCGCGTATGCAGCCAAGGTTTATTACGGCGTGCCAGCCATTGTCGTTGATTTTGGTACCGCGATTACGTTTGATATGGTTTCAGGGAAAGGGGAATATTTAGGAGGTATTATTGTGCCTGGGATACGGTTGTCGGCAGAGTCTCTTTTTCATAAAACCGCGTTGCTCCCCAAGATCAAAATAAAAAGACCCAAATCGCTTATTGGGAAAGACACCGAAGGTAGTATCTTAAGTGGTTTATTTTACGGCTATGGAGCCCTCAGCACAGGATTGATTGAACGGATAAAGCGCACCGTCATGCCACAAAAAGCTAAAGTCATTGTCACTGGAGGCCACCTTTCTTTAGTGAGAAGTTATATTCACCACCGTGTGGTAGTCGATCAGAACCTTGTTTTTAAAGGAATAGAATTAACTTTTAGAAAAGGGAAGAGATAGTTCGTGATTTTATTTTAAAGATTCTGAAGAGGTTTGTTAAGACAATAGCACTAGTCGTTTCTGAGTGCTATTTTTTGTTTTAGAACCCGTAAAAAAAATTCTTGACAAAATTTTTATTTTTATGTAAATTAGCACTCTGTCTAATCAAGTGCTAATAAAGAATTCAAGTGTAAATTAAATTTTTTACAAGTCAAAGGAGGTTTTATGGATATTAAACCATTAGGCGACCGAATTGTGGTCAAGGCTTTAAGTGCAGAGGAAAAAACTAAAGGAGGCATTGTTTTGCCGGATACGGCAAAAGAGAAACCTCAAGAGGGTAAGGTGGTAGCGGTGGGTAAGGGTAAGATTTTAGAGAGTGGTCAAGTTCAAACTTTAGAAGTTAAAATTGGCGATCGGATTTTATATGGAAAATATTCTGGTTCAGAAATCACAACGCGCGAGGGTGAAGAGTTACTGATTATGCGCGAAGATGATGTGTTAGCAATTATCAAATAATTTTTGAGTTTTAATTTAGCAGGAGGATAAAAATGGCCAAACAATTAATATTTGATGAAGAAGCACGACGCGCTGTTTTACGAGGTGTGGAACAACTCTCTAAGGCAGTTAAAGTTACCCTTGGCCCCAAAGGGAGAAATGTCATCTTAGATAAAAAATTTGGTTCCCCCACCATCACGAAGGATGGTGTGACGGTCGCGAAAGAAGTAGATCTCGAAGATTCTTATGAAAACATGGGCGCCCAAATGGTTAAGGAAGTCGCGGAAAAGACCTCCGACAATGCGGGTGATGGAACCACCACCGCGACCATCTTGGCTGAAGCCATTTATCGCGAAGGGCTAAAAAACGTCACCGCAGGCGCCAACCCTATGGCCCTTAAACGAGGTATTGATGCAGCGGTCAATGAAGTTGTCGAAAATATCAAAAAGCTTTCCAAGAAGATTGACCTTAAGAATTCTAAAGAAGTAGAACAGGTGGCGACTATCGCGGCCAACACGGATAATATCATTGGTCGCAAGATTGCCGAGGCCTTTGAGGCCGTTGGTAAGGATGGCGTTATTACGGTTGAAGAATCGAAAACCATCAACACCGAGCTTAAGATTGTGGAGGGGATGCAGTTTGACCAAGGTTATCTTTCCCCCTATTTCTCTACGGATTTAGAAAAAATGGAATGTGATTTAGAAGATCCATTCCTTCTTCTTTACGAAAAGAAAATATCCAATATTAAAGATATGATTCCTTTACTGGAGAAAGTGGCTCGAACGGGAAAGCCACTTGTCATTATCTGCGAAGAGGTGGAAGGGGAGGCGTTAGCGACATTGGTTGTCAACAATATGCGTAAGACACTTTCTTGTGCGGCGGTCAAGGCGCCTGGTTATGGGGATCGACGCAAAGCCATGTTAGAAGATATTGCGGTTTTAACCGGTGGCAAGGCCATCACCGAAGATCTCGGAATTAAATTAGAAAATATAGATGTTCAAGATTTGGGTCGTGCCAAGAAGGTTCATATTGATAAGGACAATACGACCATCGTGGAAGGAGGCGGCAAAACAACCGAGATTAAAGGGCGTATCAATCAAATCCGTAATCAAATTGAAAAAACTGATTCTTCCTATGATAAAGAAAAACTTCAAGAGCGTTTAGCGAAATTGGCCGGTGGGGTGGCGATTATCAATGTGGGCGCAGCGACCGAAACCGAAATGAAGGAAAAGAAGGCCCGTGTTGAAGATGCCTTGCATGCCACCCGAGCGGCGGTCGAAGAGGGCATTGTGGCTGGTGGTGGTGTGGCGCTTTTAAGATGTATTGATGGTTTAGGTAGTTTAAAGTCAAAATTAAAGGATGATGAGAGGACGGGTGTGGAAATTGTTCAGCGTTCCTTAGAATCTCCTGTCCGTCAGCTCGCCCTTAATGCTGGGTTGGAAGGTTCGGTCATCGTGGAGGAATTAAAGAAGAAAGAACAAAATGTGGGATATGATATTAATACCGATGAATACACCGATATGATTAAGTCAGGTGTTATTGATCCAGCCAAAGTCACACGCACCGCCTTACAAAATGCGGCGAGCATCGCAGGTTTGTTGCTTACGACCGAAGCCTTAGTCACGGATGTTCCTGAGAAGGAGAAGCCAATGGCAGGCATGCCGCCAGGAGGCATGGGTGGCGGAGGCGGAATGTATTAAAAAAGTGACATAAGAAGTTATGAGTTAAGAATAGCTAAAAGGGCAAGGAAAAATCCTTGCCCTTTTATATTTGCCCTTTTGGATTTCCTGTTGACT
>Ga0114945_10000068_pt1 | contig 56416 bp, 47 predicted proteins | sample OV2TP3_FD_87194 | JGI IMG/M metagenome (GOLD analysis project Ga0114945, IMG submission 87194) | Hot spring microbial communities from Beatty, Nevada to study Microbial Dark Matter (Phase II) - OV2 TP3 | ecosystem: Environmental > Aquatic > Thermal springs > Hot (42-90C) | place: USA: Beatty... | reverse complement strand
TATCCCGACTATCGCGAATTATCGGCCGAAGCTATTTCGTTGATTGCCAAAACGTATGAATTAGAGAATAATTGGGCCAAGGCAAGGGAACTCTATCAAAAGATTATTCAAGAATATCCACGAACCGAAACGGGTTTAAGTACGCCGCTTTATATGGCGAATTATTATCAGACTCAAAATGATTTTCGTAGTACGATGAAGGCCTATGCCCAAGCGATTGATTTCTATCAGAAGCTCATCACCGAGCAGGAACACTCAACGGTTGAATTTAATAGTTTGCGATATTTGGCGAATTGTTATGTAGCCCAGAATCGCTGGATGGAGGCGATAGAGACATTAAAGCAAATTCTGATAGATTACCCGGAGCCTCAGTATCTTACGGTTCAGCGGGCGGAATTGATTATCAAGACGATTAACGCCATTGTTGTTAATCAACTCAAAAACAGTGACATCGCAGCCGATATTTATAAGGAATTTATGGTCAAGTATCCTCAACATCCGCTTAATAAGACCCTGAAAGTTGTCCTTGACCGATTAAAAGAAAATAAAAACCCAGACAGTCAGGAAGTATCTGTTCAGTGAGATGACGAGTTCAAGCACACATTCTGTCCTTGAAGAGAAATCACGAGCCACCTTGTTCCAAGAAGTGGGGGATATTTGTTCGGCCGTGACGGTCGCGATGTCTCCTAAAGAACTTCTTGAGATTTCCTTGCGTAAGACCATGGAGCTTTTTGAGGCGAGTCGCGGCTCTATTTTTATTTTAAATGAAAAAACAAAAGACCTGACATTAAAGATTGCTCATGGGATGGAATTGTCCGAGCAGAAGCAGATGGTTAAGCGATTGGGAGAAGGGATAGTCGGACGAGTAGCCCAGATCAAGAAGCCCTTAGTGGTGCAGGATATTGCTCAGGATAGTCGGTTTCACCATTACAAAGCGAGAGGAAGTTATGCTACCGCCTCCTTCATTTGTGCCCCGTTATTGATTAAGGATAAGCTGATAGGTGTAATTAATATAGCGGATAAAAAAGATGGGAATCGTTTTACTCATGAGGAGCTTCAATTATTGGATTTTTTATCAAGCCAAATCGCCCTCAATTACAGGCGAGTCCAATTGTACCATAAATTTAAAAAAGCTGTCCGTGAATCCAAGTCTTTAAAGAGTCAGTTAGGAAAGACAAGTCACGAAGCAAGTCTATTAAAGAGCAAAGTGGTGATGCAGGAGAAGTTGGCGACGATCGGTAAGTTGGCCGGTGGCATTGCGCACGAATTTAATAATCCTTTAGATGGTGTTTTGCGCTATACCAATCTGTGTCTTGAGCATACCAAGGACGATGAGGTGGTGCGTGGTTATCTTCTGGAAATTAAACAGGGATTAAATCGCATGGTCAACATTGTCAAGAGTTTGTTGGCCTGCTCACGCAATGGCAATGGCACGCCTTCGTTGGAAAAGATAGATCCCAATAAGGTGGTCGAACAATCCTTACTAACCATTCAATCCGAGGCCTCTCACAAAAATGTCACGATCGAAAAACGGATGGAGCCCAAATTACCGTCGCTGATTGATTTGGGGTTGGAGAGGGCGATAAACAATTTATTAAGGAATGCAGTTGATGCCGTTGACAGGGGAGGCAAGATCAAAATCACGACCGTCACACAGAATGGATACGTGGTTATTGAAGTTAAGGATAATGGTTGTGGTATTCCTCAAGAGGCTCTGGGTAAAATATTTGAGCCTTTTTATACCACCAAGGACATGGAGAAAGGCTGCGGTTTAGGCCTAACGATTGTCAGTGAGATCATTAAGAGCTATGAGGGAGACATCAGGGTCTCCAGCGTCCTTGAGAAGGGGACGACCTTTGCCCTTGTCATTCCAATAAAATGATGATTCAAGCCGCCCATAAAGATTATTCGATATTGGTGATTGATGATGAACCGTTGATCCGGGAGTCTCTTTACGAAATTTTTCGCATTGAGGGTTTTAATGTGTCTATGACCGCAAGCGGGGAAGAGGCCTTAAGTATTATTAAAACTCGACCTATGGACATTGTGATAGCGGATTTAAAGCTTCCACAAATGGATGGCTTAGAGTTTTTGAAGTTAACAAAAGAGATGCGACCGCAGACGGAGGTGATATTGATGACCGGTTATGGCTCTGTGGAGACGGCCGTGGAGGCCATGAAGCAAGGGGCGTATGACTATATTACGAAACCTATTAATGACCATGAAATAAAAATTATTATCAAAAAAGTTATTGAGCGCAAAGAGATTTTGGAGGAAAACAAGAGCTTACGAGAAATGATTGCCGAAAAGAAGCGGACCTCTTTTTGCGATTTGATTGGGGGTAGTGAGAAGATGCAGAAGGTTTATCAGGTCATTGAAGCGGTGGCGAGTACCAATGCGACCATTTTGATTACCGGGGAAAGCGGAACAGGGAAGGGGTTGGTGGCCAGGGCGATTCATGACATGGATCAGAATCGCAGGGATAAACCGTTTGTCGAGGTTAGTTGTGGCGCTCTTTCCGAGACCCTTTTGGAAAGTGAGCTTTTTGGTCATGTGAAGGGGGCTTTTACAGGCGCTATTCGGGACAAAGAAGGCCGTTTTGAATTTGCCAAAGGAGGAACGATTTTCTTAGATGAGATTGATGCCTTTTCGCCTGTCTTACAGGTCAAATTGTTACGTGTCTTGCAGGATGGTGTCTTTGAGCGTGTCGGTGATAATGTGACCCGCCGTGCCAACGCTCGGATTATCGTGGCCACAAACCAGAACCTGATGGAATTGGTTAAAGAGGGACGCTTTCGGGAAGATTTATACTATCGTATTAATGTTATCGATATTAAAGTGCCTTCCTTAAGAGATCGCAAAGAGGACATGCACCTTTTGGTAGACCATTTTATCAGGAAATATAGTAAGCATAATAATAAGAAAATTAAAGGAATCTCGGATGAGGTGAAGAAGATGTTCCTGGAGCATGGTTGGCCCGGCAATATCCGTGAGTTGGAGAATGCCATTGAGGGGGCTGTGATTATGGCTAAGACAGAGATCATCAATAAATGGGATATTCCCTCGGTGGCGAAGTTTGCGGCTGTGTCCACGACTCCCACCGATGAGAAATCCATCAAGAAAGTCTTAGAAAAGCCGGAACGGGATCTTATCATTTCTATCCTCAACGAATGTAATTGGAATCGTAATAAAGCGGCTGCTCAATTGGGCATCAATCGGACCACCCTTTACAACAAGATGAAAAAATACAAAATTTCAGAGAAAGTCAAACGCATTTAAGGCGGAAGGCATGGATCAAGAAGGTTTAAAGAAACTCATCGAAGAGGTTTTAGATAAGAATAAGTGGAAGGATATCATTGACCATTTTGTCGAGGTCCTCAAAATCAATATATTTTTAGTTGATTTTAATGGACTGGTTGTCGTGCCCCCTCAGAGCCGATTGGGATGGCCTTTATTTGAACGTGGTGCTTTGGGAGGGAAGTTATCCGACAAAAAGCAGAATATCTTAGACAGATTCCGTAAGGTGGGGGATTATCTTGAGTTTCGTTGTGTCAGTGGCCTGCAGTGTTTTGCGGTCCCCATCACCATTGAGCAAACAAAAACGATTATTTATCTGATGGTTGGTCCAGTTATTTTAAATCGAAGGGAAAATAAAGAGTTTTATGAACAAGTTGCTAAGACTTTGAAAGTTAGACAAGAGGAGTTATGGGAGGCGGCCAATGAATTAAGAGTTGTCTCTAACCTTACGATGAAGTCAATTTTGGATTTATTAGCGCAGGTCGGTCATGAGGTCATAGAGCTTAATCTAGAGAAAAAGAAGTTGTCACAAATGCGTATCGATGAACAAATGTTGCCCACAAACGTTTCGGAAGCAGCCCAAGAAATTTACGGCCGGATTCATCTGGACGAACTTTTGGTTACTCTTTTAGATATTGCTCTAAAAATGACAAATGCCGAATGCGGTTCTATTATGGTAGTCGAGGAGGGGGATGAGTTGGTCATTAAGGCCGCGAGAGGCCTTGATGAGGACCGCATTCAAAACGCGCGAATCAAACTGGGGGAGGGCATTGCCGGCATTGCGGCCAAAGAGAATTCTTGTTTTGTTATTCATGGCATGGAAGGGGAGAGTCGTATCAAAAATTATTTAGCCCGACCCGATATTCAACATGCCGTGGTCATGCCTCTTAGTGCAAAGAATCGAGTCTTTGGGGTTCTTAACTTGCATACCAAAAAAGTTGATCATACTTTGGAGGGGTTAGATAATTTGCAGTATCTCTCCAAGTTGATCGTCGCTGCTTTCCAAAGTATTTAATGATTTAAATTTAATTTTACAAGATTTTTATTTTTTATTGTGGTTTTATACTGAAGAAGTTCAGTATACCAATCATTAAACTGTTGTTTCTTGTTTCCTTTTAAGAGCGGGCCAATTTTTTCTGCAAAATGCATTAACTCTGTGGTTTTAAAGATTCGATATTGTATATTTCCAGATTTTCGAAGATCAATATTCCCCAACTGAAGTGTTGCTTTCACTTCTTCTAGTATAGGGAGTTCACGTTTGTGCATATGGAGACCAGTAGAGAAGCACTTGTGTCCAGATTTATTTACTACGTAGCTATGAAAATATCCTTCTCCGCACCAAAGTCCAGCTATAAATTCATTGCTTAACATTAACCCTATTTTAGATTTTATACCTTTCGTGGTCAAGAATTTAATCATCAGAAAAAGCTTAAAGTATTCTTTACATTTAGTCGTTTTAAAGGTATATTATTTTTGAGCATGTGGTCAAAGTAAAGGGTATGTTAATTTGAGCATATGCTTAAATTAACGGAGGATTAAATGAGTCGAGTTGGACGGCCCAAAAAGATCAGATATGTGCAAAGAATGCCAAAAATTACGCAATTTAGCCCGCGTGGCAAGCCGGGTCGACCGCATGAGATTGAATTAACTGTGGACCAATATGAGGCCTTAAAATTAGCTGACTACCAGGGTTTTGATCAATCAGAGGGGGCGGTGGCTATGGGTATTTCCAGGCCAAGTTTTGGGCGTATTTTGAGAGAGGCACGCAAATTGGTTACTGATGCCTTGGTGAATGGCAAAATTATCAAAATTCGTACGGGGAATGTTCAGGTAGGCGTTCGTGCCCTGGATTTTGTGCCCTCCGGGCTTGTAGCACAGCGAATTCTGCGGCAGCGATTACCAAAGCCCGTTCGATCATCGGAGGGCGTTTCTTTATAAGCACCGTGTATTTGTGGTATAAATAACTTCATATAATATGTGTTATGTTAACTATATGGTATTCAAGGATACTTCAATAAGTATATAAGGCTTAAGAAGTTATGACAAAATGATTTCAACCTGTGGATAAAGCTGAATAGTTTTACTTATATTATAAGCACTTTCTGAGTAATCTCACCTTTCCTCCAGTACTATCGGATTTTGAGAAGTTTTTCCATCCAGCTACAACTTTATGCAAATAACTTGAGGATTTATCGTCTTTGGGAATGTCTTTGCAGATTTTACAAATTCGTGGGCTATTTAAGGCTTAAGAAGGTTGGTTCGTTTTGGTGTGGTGTCATGGCTTCCACTTGTCCTGTTTCAACCTCAATGAGGACAAAATTGGGGTCTTCGGCGTCTGAAAAATACTGCCTAAGCATAGGGATGTTATTCCAGGCTATCTCCTTTTTGGTGGGATCGGTACTGATTTTGGCTTTACCTGCTAGCCGTGCGTAGCACATTTTTCGGTCGATGTAACAGATTTCAACTTGGGGGTTTTTCTTGATTTGGTCGATGGTGCGAGAGCGCGAAAGAACAGCTATCAAGAGGTTTCCATCTTCATCAAGGTAAGGAAGCATCGGTCTCACCCGTGGTTGACTCCCCTCCATTGTGGCTAGACACCCGAAGCCCGTATCCTTAATTAAATCGATTACTTCCTGCTTGTTCATATTCACTCCTTGTCGGTTTATTGTCAAGTATATTGGGAAGGTCCTTATCACGCTCTTTAAATTTGTCAGTACCTACTAAATGGCGGTTAGTCACAGCAATCATTTCGGTTATGATCGAAACGGCGATTTCCTCTGGTGTTTGGGCACCAATGTCAACCCCTGCCGGGATATGAATCCTATTAAATTTAGCTGCTGAGATACCCAGTCCTTTAAGTCTCTTTTCAAACTTGATGCGTTTGGCCTTGCTGGAAATGACCCCTATATATTTAGCTTGGGATTGAATAACCGTTTTCAGACACTCAAAGTCAAATTCATTGCCTTGGGTTACAATCATAATCAAGGTGTTTTTGTTGATAGGCTGCTTTGCCAACTCTTCGGCATGGTTTCCTAATATAATTTTATCCACATGAGGAAATCGTTTTTTGTTGGCGAATTCTTTGCGGTTATCGATGATAGTCACTTGATAATTGAGCATTTTGCCAAGCATTGAAAGTGGTAAGGCAATGTGACCGGCTCCACAGACAATAAGATGCTTCTGTCCGACAAAAGGCTCAATAAAGACTTTCATTCGGCCACCACAAACCGATTTATCCGGCCCCCCAAAAAAATCATAGGTAACGATGGTCGGCTTGCCAGCGGCCATGGCCTTAAGACATTCCTCACGAGCGGCTTTTTCGTTGCGTCCCCCTCCGATCGTTCCAAACAAACTTCCGTCCTCCAACACTACCATCTTAGCTCCGCTTTTTTGGGGAGTGCCTTTAATAGTTGACTCAATGACCGTCGCAAAGGCATAACTTTGCCCTTTGCGGATGGCTTCGAAAGCTTTAAGCATGAGTTTTTCCATGTGTGGACTTTCTAACCTTATGTTTGAGAACTTTCGTCTGTTGGTTTGGGTTCATCTTTTTTATTTTCAAAAATATCCGGAGGCAGTTTCAGCTCTTCTGGAGGCTCTGCTTGAGGGCTTTGAGCAGAGTTTTCTACTCCCTCCCCTTCTCTTTCGCTCGTTGGGGTTGATGGAGGGGTCTTTTCTTTCTGTTCTAAGGGGCCCGAAGGCTCCTCCAAGCGCTTAAGGAGATTTTTAAGTTTCTCGGGATTATTTTCCTGTGGGGTAACCTCTGGCTGTTTAGAGATTTCCTCCTGCCCACTAACCGATTCTGGCGGTGACGCTGTTTCTTGGCTCGGTGTTGGCTCGCTTTGAGGTGGAGTGGTTTCAGTGGCTGTCGGTGACACGTGCGTTGGTTGACTAACTTCCGAAGGTTCAGGGGGTAACTCAACGGTGTTTTGAGATGTCGGTGAACTTACCACCGTCTTCTTTGAGGCCTCCAATTCCTTTATTCTCGCATTTAAGGCCTCGATTTTTTTATCTTTATCTTGAATCGTGTGTTCGTGTTCCGTGATGGTTTTCTCAAGTTTTGTCACTTTGAGCTCGAGCTGATTCACACGATTTTTGAAGCCTGTGGTTTCCGTTTGGGCATTGGTTAGTTCGATTTGTAAATCCCGTGCCTTTACTTTGGTGTCTTTAAGTTCCTTTTCCAGGATATCTTTAACCTTGTTAAATTCTTTTCGATTGCGTAATTCTGTTTCAAAGGCCTTTTCTGATTTTTCCAAAGCCTGATTTTTTTCTTCGAGGAGCTTTTCAAGACGTTCGTACTTTTCTTTGAATTGGGATAGTTCTAAAGTAGCCTCCACATGGGTTGGCCATTTTTTTTCTTTTTGGATATAATCAGTTTCAATATTTTCACTTTCAGGAACTTGGGTACGAAGCGAGGATGTTCCTGTGAGAGGTGGTGCCATATTCGTCTTGGTTGTTAAGGGATCTATAGGCGGTTCCATGGGTTCGACTTCTTCCATCTTTCGTTTTCGTCCTAAGCGAGAAAAAAGGCCGCGGGCATGAGTTTTTTTCTCCTCGGTTGGTGCGCCTTGTAAGGAAGGCCCTTTGTCCGCTAACCCTAGTCTGTTCAATAATTGGGCTGTGGTCTCTTCTTTCTTAGCAGGCGGTAAACTAATCGCGTTACCGCTTGCTTGCGTCGTGGAACGTTTTTTTTCACTATACAATAACAATCCCACCACACCCAAACCAAAAAGAACAATGGTCGTCGCCAGATAAAATAATATCACTGCTTTCTTTCCTTTTATTGTGAAGCCAATGTTTCTTTGGCTAGCCGATTGACACAGAGAATGAATACATTATAATAAACTTATGATTTCCTGTGTTTTACTAGTCGCTGGAGACAGTTCCAGATTTGGTTCGCCCAAGGCTTTAGCGAGACTTGGCGCTGTTACAGTCTTAGAATTTCTTTTGAATAAACTCATTCTTACCGATGTGGCTGAGGTGGTTCTTGTCTTGGGCGCCCATGCGCAGGAAATTAGACCGCATGTCCTCAAACACCCCATGGTGAAAATTATTTATAATGAAGATTATAAGGAGGGGCAGACATTTTCGTTTAAAGCTGGTCTTTCCGTTGTCTCCTCCTCCTCCTGTGGAATCATGCTTCTACCCATTGATTACCCTTTTATTCAAATTGATACCTTTACAATGTTAGTTCGGGACTTTGAGACACATAGACCTCACATCTTAATTCCCACATATAACTTACAGAAAGGACATCCCCCTATCTTTTCCTCTGAATTGAAGAAAAAATTTTTTATTCTGGATAATAATTTGGGGATTAATGAAATGGCTCATCAACACAAATTTATAACGCTCCCTGTCAAAGACGAAGGTGTAATTGCCACATTTAATACGCCCGACGAGTTTTCATCTCTTAAAGCAAAATATGCTCTTTGAATCAGAGTAAAAAATTTTTAGAGATTCTTCGTAAACGCAACCACTTGGGCTCGATAATTGACGCGAATATAGGCGTTCCTTAGCACTTTCGAAATGATAGGTCGTTTCCAAAAGCCAGAGGCATCAGATTCAATATTGGTAACGGCATCCCCTCCTAGCAAGGCCGCCTGAGGTTTAAGTTTTTCAATGACTTCCTTAAGAGGGGTTCGGCGCTCTGTCGTCACCTTAACATATCCTATGATTTCGTGAGGACGATCCACTCGCTCAAGATAAAGAATTTGGGTGGGGGATGATTTTGCAGGATAGCTAACCGCCGGAACATCTTCAAAATCTATACTGTAGAGGCTACACCCTGCTAGCCATACCGTAACTACAGTGAGAGAAAATAGATAAGCCTTTTTCATGGGATTACCTCAACTTGATTGTGTTGTTTTTCGAGCGCTTCTTTCTCCCTAAGGGCCTTAATGATTTTGTCCGGTGTGATAGGCAATTCTTTGATACGCACACCCACGGCATCGTAGATGGCATTGGCAATGGCCGCCGAGGTTGGTAAGAGGGCAGCCTCTCCCATTCCCTTTGCCCCAAAGGGCCCTTCGGGGTCATTCGTTTCAACGAGAATGCATTCCATAGGTGGTATCCCAAATCCTCGTGGAAGTCTATAGTTGGCAAAATTACCATTAGCAGGACGACCCTTTTTATCAAAATGTAAATTTTCTAAAAAGGTATACCCAATCCCCATGGTAAGGGATCCCTCAATTTGGGCCTCAACGGATTGAGGGTTAATCGCTTTGCCGATATCATGCGCATCCCACATCTTGAGGATCTTAACTTCTCCTGTCTCTTTATTGACTTCGAGTTCGACGATTTGGGCTTCAAAACCGTAACTTCCTGAAACATTCCCCTCCCCTGTTCTAAAATCAATAGGTGTGGTCTTCGGATTATAACTGCCACGCCCAATAATTTGATAACCATAGTTAAACGAATAACAAATCTCCAAAGCCTTATCAAAATTGATTAGTACAGAGTTATCCTTTTTGTTGATGACCGCTTCCGCTTTAATATCTAAATCTTCAGGAGGAAGTTTATATTCTTGCGCAACGACATTGAGAATCTGTTTTTTGGCATCGCGAGCAGCTAATAAAGTGGCATTGCCGGAAATGAAGGTGACGCGGCTGGCAAAACTTCCGGTATCGAATGGCGTGATTTCAGTATCGCCGGATTTACAACGAATGCGAGAATAACTAACTCCTAATTCCTGAGCGGCAATTTGGGAAAGGGCTGTGTTGCATCCTTGCCCTGTATCGGCCGCCCCGGTAAAGAGATAAACAGAGCCATCCTCTTCTACTTTCACAATGGAACCAGCAGATTCATGTGATTTATACATCTTCGACCCCATGACATCGGCCGCTATACCAATACCAATGCCGCAACAGAGATGTTTCTGTTTGCCATGCTTTTTTTTCCATGCACAGGCTTCAACAGCTTTTTCGATGCACTCTTTAAGGCCGTTGGTTGTTAAAACCATTTTGTTTACGGTGACCATATTGGGCGTCGTGATATTTTTTAGTCGGAATTCAACGGGATCCATGCCAATACCTTCGGCTAAAAGATCCATGTGGGATTCAATGGCAAAGCCGGCTTGTACTCCGCCGAAACCACGCATCGCCCCACTGATGGAGGTGTTGGTATATACGCGGTAACCTGTCACACGAAAATGTTGAATTTTATAGAGCATGAAGATACGCATAATGGCGGCGGCCAAGACCGTCGGGCCATAGCTGCAATAGGCACCGCCATCGGCAATAACTTCACCTGTGATCGCCATGAGCGTTCCATCTTTTTTAACACCCGATTTTAGTTTATAAACCATGCCATGTTTCCGACGGGTTGCAAGGAATTCCTCTTCACGGTTACAACAGATTTTTACGGGCAGGCCACCTGCCTTTTTGGATAAAAGACAGGCCGCGAAATCCATCGGCAGCATCTCGAGTTTACCGCCAAACCCCCCTCCCACGGCCAGCTTAATAACACGAACATCATTTAAGTCCATTTTTAATGTCTTTGCTAATGCCTCGCGGCATTTAAATGGTGCCTGACTCGAGGACCAAAGGGTAATTTTATTTGAAAATGTTTCCCATTGACCGACACAGACATGAGGTTCTAAGGCTGCCATGTGCGCGGCTGGCATATAAAATAAATCTTCTCGGACATAATCAGACTCTTTCAGGGCACGATCAGGGTTCCCAAAATTTACAGGCAAGATAACAGCAATATTATTACGGGCTTCGTGGATGAGAGGCGCACCTGGTTTCATCGTTTCGAGAGGATCAACCACACAGGGAAGCTCTTCATATTTGACTTCGATCAGATGAAGGGCTTCTTCGAGGGTCTCTTCATCAATCGCGGCCACGGCCCCGATTTCATCGCCAATATAGCGAACCTTTTCGGACTCTAAAGGCATTTGATCCACGGTGTGGGGAAAGAAATATTCATTGGAACCGAATTTTATCTGGTGTGTATCTTTGGCGGTGATGATGGCGTGCACGCCTGGTAGGGCTTCGGCTTTGGAGGTATCGATACTGATAATTTTACCGTGAGGAATGGTGCTACGAATCAGTTTGCCGACCAGCATGTTGGGAAAACTTACGTCAAAGGCATATTTAATCTGGCCAGTAACAATGCCTTTTCCATCGATGCGGGGAACGCTTTTCCCAACGGGGTCAACATAATCTTTGCTAAATTTATGTTTCGTGGCCATCGTCATAATTATCGTAATCAACTAACCAACAAAGACTTATCCTTTACAGGTCGCTATGTTACGGGGCTCCTGGTCATTTAATTTTTTCATCTCTTTTCCTGCTTGAATAACAGCGTCATAAATGCGTAAGTACCCCCCACAGCGACAGAGATTACCATCCAAGGCATAATCCATTTCTTCTTGAGTTGGTTCGGGATTTTTTTCCAGTAAGGCCTTGGAGGCCATAATAAATCCCGGAATACAGAAGCCACATTGAGCAGCCCCTGTCTCCAGGTAGGTTTTTTGTAGTGGATGGAGGGTTTCCCCTTCAGATAAACCTTCGATGGTCGTTATCTCCTCTTCGATATTATAGGCCAAGGTGATACAGGAAAGAATGGCTTTTCCCTTGATATTGACACAACAGGTGCCACATTCAGTTTCTTCGCAGGCGGTTTTGGTCCCTGTCAGGCCGAGGTGATTACGCAATACTTCCAAAAGCGTTTCATGACCTTTCAGATCGAGCTCATATTTCTTTTTATTGATAATGAGAGTTTTCATTTTTATTTTTTTGATTTTGTACCAATTCGTTGAGAGCACTTTTGATGCTGACGCGAAACATATGCTGTTTATATTCGTTACTTCTGGTATCATAAATCGTTTTATCAAGATGGTCAAGTGCTTCTTCGGTAATTCTTGCGGAGCAAATATTTTGATTTAAGAAATTTTCTAAAATAATATCACGTTGAGCAAAGGTCACACAATTATTGACGCTCACGCGGGTATTGGTAAAACGATTTTCGCTGAAGGTTGTTTTAATCATCAGGGATAAAAGAGGAATATCAACATTGCTTGATTTTCGAACCCGTCTATAAGCGATAGAACACTCTTTGTCGCGTTTGATAACAACATGCGTGAGGATTTTGTCGGTCTTTGCGCCACCCTTGAAAAACTCTTCTGCGCTAAGGACTGATTCTGTCCCTTCCCCATTTAGGAAATGCAAGCGGGCTTCTAACCCTATCATGGCGGCCGGCATTTCTGTCCAGGTATAACGACAGGTGAGATTCCCTCCCATTGTCGCCATGTTGCGGATAGGCTGTGTTGAGATATTGCGACAGACTGTCCGTAAAATTTTGAAATTATCTTCCAGTAACAGGGATTCAAAAAGTTCATCAATGGTCGTCATTGATTTGATAATCAGTTGCTCGTTATCAGCGGTTATACCATGTAATTCAGGGATACGCTTTAGGCTCAAAACATTCTTGGGAGTCTTAAGTCCTTTTCGCTTAAGGGATTTAAGATTACTCAATAAAAAGGTCCCTCCCGCTAGAAGGCGAACTTCCGGCAGGTCCTTGTAGAGCGTAGCCGCTTCTGCTAACTGTGTGGGGCTATGAAAGCTAAAAGGTTTAAGAAGCATAAATAATGCCCTTTATAACTTATTGTCTTTCAAAGGATTTTAAAAAATATAGTAAAATTTTACTATATTATACACATAGAATTTAATTTTGCAAGAAATACTTTTTTGGTCTTTGGAGATCAGAGGAGCTAGGAGGGAAGCTTTCCTTTTGTCTTTAATTCTTCAATGGCCATATCCACAACCGCGATATCCCAGCCGTGTCTTACAATTTCTTTTTTTAATTCGTTTGCTGATTTATTTTCGATGTTACGAGGGTCGCTTAAATAGTATTTTATGATCTTAAGATTGTATTCTTGGTGCTTATTTAATTTCCATTGAAGTCGTTTTTCCTCCAGTTGCCGATTGAGCATATAAGCAACCAATCCCCAAACAAATGGTAAAAGTATAACAAAAAGCATCGAATAAAGGTGAAATGGCTGTGTCTTTCCTAAAAGATAACCAGTACTGTACCAAAAGACATCGAAAAGATAATGGGCAACCAACACGGTGATAATACCAAATTTTATATAGATAATGGACAAGAAGAACCCTAACGCTGTTACCTCTAAAGCACGAAACCACATAGGAAAAATAAGGTAACCACTATGGCCAAGTCCCCAGATTAGCGACGAAAGGATGACCGCCAGAAAAGTCCTTTTCAAGACCTTTGTCAACCAACTAATGGTAAATAAGCGAAACATAATCTCTTCGAGGAAGCTAGCCCGCAGGCCTAGATAAAAAGCCGCTAGAAATGGAAAATAAGCGGCCGAAAGCTGTGTGACCCATGTTTGCTCAAACCAAATGCCGAAATATTCTTGTCCAAGTTTGAAGGCCAAGGTTTGCAAACCAACCATAATCACAAAGCAAAGATATCCCAGACAAATGGAGGCAAAGACTTCTTTGGTGAGAAATGAGGTTCTTACGTAATGAAGAAAAGATCCCTCCTTTTTCTGTGGAAAAATTTCTGCGTGTAAGGCCTCTCCGGAAAGACTTGGCATAAGGACACCAATAGTGGCAAAAAATATACTCAAAATTGTTTCGACCGCATGACGTCCATAGAAGGAAGCTATGGGTTGCGTTGTATCATACTTGAGAATGACATTTTGGAGTTCATTAAGTTCAGCTAGCAGGGTGAAGAGAAAGATGCTCGCTGTTATCGTGTAATAAAACTTTCTAGTGGTTGACATAGCCAAATGATTCCGACGAAGAATAAGATAAAAAATCGCAGCCACAAAAAGAGCTATATTTAAAATGCGTGTAATGGTTAAGAGATTTAAACTAATAGTCTGTTTGGTGGCGAGATCGCGATAGTAAGTCTCGGGCAATTCAAGACTGAATTTCGAAAATGTTAAAAGTTCTTCTCCCGACACAGTTGCCCCCATAAGTAACCTTGCATTGCCAGACAGACGGTGTTTTTTCCATGGTATACTAGCCGATTTCTTTTCCCAAGCAAAGGTATGGTCGATACGATGATCGAGCTCTCTGGAAAATTCGGTTGTTAAAAAATATTCGTCAGGACTGAATGAAAAGTTTTTTATGAGAAATTGTTCAGCTTTTTCTTTTGCTTCTTCACGACTCGTTTTCGGCTTTTGCGTACTATCTTCGATGGTATGCCGAAAGGAGGTAACCTCCCCTGTCTTACAGCTAATCGTCAGTAAATACTCTTCCCTTTCCTTTTCCCTAAAAAAACGTACCATCCAGAAAAACAATTCAAAGTTATGTTCCTTGAGAAATTGCAGTTCGCCCTCAAATCCAAGAGTCCGCTGAAGATAGCCATCAGAATTTTGATCAATAACAAAGACAACGGCCGTGTGATAGCGTGTGATGTCAACGGAGCGATTCTTGGTAAGGTATTCTTTGGCCAGCAGAAGAGCCTCGTCACGATCCGTCGAAAGATCAATATGTGTGAAAAGCGGATAACCGAATTTAAACCATAAAAGAGCACAGAGAAAGGAAATAGCAATAAAGAAAGACCATGTCTTATAGGAAAGTCGCATGCTCATGAAGTTTAATCCCTTACAGGAGGGGGATGACTTCCTTTGGAAGTTTGTTAAGTTCTTCGGTACCCAGAATCTTAATGGACCATCTTAAGAGCGACAGCTTCTGTTTTAATTTTTCATCTGGTTCTTTTATATTCGAAAGCCGCTTGCGTGATAAAAACAAATTTTTCTGTAACGTATTAAAGACGATCCTTGCTTCTCGTGTTCTATTTTGGTTTTTAAGGAGCTCGTTAATACCTTGATACGCAATTTCGTTGACGGTCTTATTATAGTGATCGAGTTTTTGGATAAGCGTGGGGATCATGGAGACAAAGTATTTATAACGGTCCATGTGACAAAGGGTGAGCATAACTTCAATCTCGACAAATATGGAGTCTGTTCGGTTTAAACGTCGAAGAAGAATTTTTTCCAGAGCTCTTTTTTCTCTCAAGAATAATTCTTGACTAAATTTGCTGCGAAAGACGCGTACGCTCGCTGCCATTTTATAATCATCCAACGTATCATCTTGAATCATGGCTAGAATGACCTCTTTGGGTTCACTTCGATAAGTCTGCGTATAACCATCAAGTAATAGTTGATCACTAAATATGGGTGAAGTCGTTGTCAGGGACGGTGTTAGATCCGGCTGACTGTGGCTGAAGAAGGCTATACCTAACCAAAAAACAATGATTCCTGCAGTAATTCGGAAGAAGATATCTTTACGAAATTCAATTTTTTTTATGTATAAATTTTTCATAGACCGACTTCCATTTCTGTAAATATTTATGGAAATAAATTATGCCTTACCAAACATAATGACAATGATTGCAAGCATAATGAGGAAAATGGCGATCGCTGTAACGCATGCGATAATAATAACCTTTTTTAAATTACCAACGCCGGGAATTTTCATCTCCTTCTCCTTTTGTTTGGCATAACTTCGAGGGATATATCAATGGCCTTTGCGGAATGTGTCAAGGCCCCTATGGAAATACGATCAACACCGGCTTGGGCTAATCTTCTTACGGTTTTGAGGGTCACGCCACCCGATGCTTCTAATTGAATATGTTTATGGAATTTATGCTGGCGATGAAATTTAACCATTTTTTGAATCTCTGTTATTTTCATATTGTCCAGAAGAATGATATCGGGTTTTTGAAGATAGGCCTCGACAAACTGTTTATAATTTTCGACCTCAACCTCAATAGGTTTATTGGTTTTTTGCCGAAGACGGGCGATGATTATTTTGAGAGAGCGCTGAGGTTTAAGAGCCGCGATATGATTGTCTTTAATCATAAGCATAGTTCCCAAATGCGGTCTATGATTCTTCCCTCCTCCACAGCGCACGGCATATTTTTCCAAGACCCGCAGCCCCGGCATTGTTTTACGGGTATCAAAGATTTTTGTTTTTAGTCTTTTTATTTTTTGAATGTACAAATTAGTAAGTGTTGCTATTCCTGAGAGGTGAATCAAAAAATTAAGCACCACCCGCTCTCCTTGTAGGATCGAGCGCGTGCTACCATGAACAATCGCAATTTTTCTTTGGGGTTTAACACGTTGACCATCATGACAAAGATTTTTAAATTTTAAGGTTGGATCGATGCGTTTATAGATTTGTCGTACGATATCCAATCCACATAGAACGGCCTTCTCTTTGACAACAATATAAGCGGTTGACTTGTGTAATGGAGGAATCAAAAGTGATGTGCTAATATCCTCTCTGATGTGATCCTCTTTAAGAGTCAGATCAATAATTTGGGTAATGTTTTTGTCCATGAGAAATATAAATTTCTTAAAAGATTTATTTAATTTTAAGAGGCTTTAAAAATTAGTTAAAATGGCGAATAATTTCTTTTAGTTCTTTGAGTTCAGCTGTAATCGATTCTAACCGCTGCCTTTCTTTACAGACGACATCAACGGGAGCCTTTTTTAAGAACTCTCTATTCCTTAATCGTTTTTCGAGCGTGTCCGAGATTTTCGATTGCTCCTGCATCTTGTGAAGAATGCGTTGCTTTTCTCTGGCAATATCGATAATGCCGGTAAGGGGGATAGCAAATTTATTCTTTTTGACAACGCCAATGGCACAATCGTTCGTATTGTCTAATTTCGATTCGACTCTTAAATTTTTACATTCAATTAAGACGGCAATGGTCTGTGAATTGTCTTTGAAGATAAAAGAGTCCGGTCTAGATGCGCTGATATAACAGTCAATTTTTTCTTGAGGTTTTATGTGCCATTGAGCCCGAGCATTGCGAATCGCGGTTATTAAATCAATCAAGGTTTGCATATCTTCTTCTACTTTTTTGTTAATCAATTTTTCATGATGGATTGGCCATGAAGCCCGACCAATACTCCCTCCCTTCTCGCTGAGATATTGCCACAGTTCTTCAGTCACAAAAGGTAAAAAGGGATGCATCATACGTAAGGATTGCTCCAGCAAGGTATAGGCTATTTTCTGAATATTTGCATCAGTAATTTTATTTTTGATTACCTCTAGATACCAATCACAAAAATTATGCCAGAAAAATTCATAGATAAGACCTTCGGCCTCTGAAAATCGATAATGGTCGATAGCTTTTTCAACCTTTTTTAGTGTTGAATAAAATTTTGAAATAATCCATCGTGAAGGCAAATCAATTTTTCCATTTTCGGCGATTTTTGTTATGTCAAAGGATGGATCGGTATCTTTAACATTCATCAAAATCAATCGTGCAGCGTTCCAGATTTTATTAGCGAAATTCCGACCGATCTCAAATTTTTCCTTGGAGATGAATAAATCTTGGCCGGAATTGATGATTAAACTAAAACGCAGAGCATCCGCCCCATACTCTTGAATAATCTCTAAGGGGTCAATCGCATTGCCTAAAGATTTTGACATTTTTCTTCCCTCTATATCTCGCACCGTGCCATGAATATAAACATCGGTAAAAGGAATGTCCTTCATAAATTCCATACCGGCCATGATCATGCGCGCGACCCAAAAGAATATGATCTCTGATGCCGTAAAGAGAGCTGAGGTTGGATAAAAATATTCACAGTCCTTATTTTTCAACGGCCAATATAAAGTGGCAAAAGGCCAGAGCCAAGAGGAAAACCATGTATCGAGCACATCTTCATCTTGCCTTAGGTTTTTTGAACCGCAATGTGGACATTGGGTTGGTGTGGTTAGGGAAACGATAGGCTCTTTGCATTTTAACGTACAGCGATCATCCCCCACACAATACCAGACAGGAATACGATGCCCCCACCATATCTGACGAGAGATACACCAATCTCGGATATTTTCCATCCAATTGAGATATACTTTGGTCCAACGTTTGGGGTGAAATTTGATACGTCCTTTTTTCACCACCGTCATGGCTGGTTTGGCTAATGGAGCCATTTTCACAAACCACTGATATGAGATGTAGGGTTCTACCACTGTTTCACAACGATAGCAATGACCGACCGAATGAGTATGTCGCTCCACCTCTCCCAAAACCTTTAAATCGTTAAGGGTTTTGAGGACGGCTTCCCTTGCTTCAAAGCGATCCATGTTAGCGAATTCACCGGCGTTTTCGTTCAGTCGAGCATCGGGGTGCATAATATTGATAAAAGGCAATCGATGACGTTTGCCCATGGCAAAGTCATTTGGATCATGAGCGGGTGTCACCTTAACCGCCCCTGTTCCAAATTTAGGATCCACAAAATCATCCGCAATAATTTTCATTTCGCGGTTGAGGAGTGGAAGAATTAATGTTTTACCAATGAATTTTTTATAGCGTTTATCCTTAGGGTGAACAGCGACAGCGGTATCCCCCAACATCGTCTCGGGACGGGTTGTCGCCACCATGATATATTCCTTCGGATTGTCCTTGAAAGGATAGTGGATATAGTATAACGCTCCTTGAGTCTCCCGATGTTCCACTTCTTCATCGGAGAGAGCTGTTTGGCAACGTGGACACCAGTTGATGATATATTGACCACGATAAATCAACCCTTTTTTGTAAAGGGACACGAAGACATATTTGACAGCATCGGAATATTCATTATCCATGGTAAAACGCGTTCTTGCCCAATCACAGGAAGCTCCCAATTTTTTAAGCTGGTGAATAATCGTATCACCGTACTCTCGTTTCCAGTCCCATAATAATTTTACGAATTCTTCTCGCCCAACTTGCTGACGGGTTTTGCCCTTTTTGGCCAATTCTTTCTCAACGACGTTTTGGGTCGCAATACCGGCATGGTCAGTTCCTGGCATCCAAAGGGTTTCAAAACCACGCATGCGTTTATAACGAATCATAATATCTTGGAGCGTATTGTTGAGGGCATGGCCCATGTGTAAAACCCCGGTTACGTTCGGTGGAGGGATGACGATGGTGTATGGTTTTTTATGGGGATTATATACCGCATGGAAGCTATTATGCTTTTCCCAATAGATGCACCATTTGTCTTCGACTTCTTTAAAATTGTAACGGGGGGACAGTTCCATATTTAATTTAGCGGTTAGCGTAAAGCGGATAGCGTATAGGGAAGTCACACTAACCGCTATTCGCTATCCGCTTTTTCAAAAATAACTAACTTTTTTTCGAATCCTTCAATAATTTATATTCAATACTGTCCACAAGGGCTTCCCAACTAGCCTCAATGACATTTTCATGAACGCCAACGGTCGTCCAGGAATCCGTGGCATCTTGTGACTCGATGAGGACGCGCACTCTGGAGGCAGTGGCTGCTTTCGAATCAAGGACGCGAACTTTATAATCGGATAAATGCATATCCTTAAGGTTAGGATAGAATTTGGTTAAAGCCCCACGGAGGGCTCTATTTAAGGCATCAACAGGACCATGTCCTTCCGCGGCACTAAACTCTTCTTTGCCACTAACGTTAAGTCGAACCGAGGCTTCAGCAAAGACCTTGCCGTCAACCCGCTTTTCACTGGAAACCTTAAATCCTTCGAGTTTGAAAAATGGTTTATATTTTTTCAAGGCACGATTCATGAACAATTCAAAGGAAGCATCGGCGGCTTCAAACTGATACCCACTGTGTTCTTTATTTTGTAAGGCCCTTAAAAGTTTTTTAGCTTGTGGGGATTTTTTGTCGAGTTCAACATCCAGTTTCTGAGCCCTGAGGATAATTGGCATTTTGCCTGCTAATTCCGAGGTCACAAATCGTCGATGATTGCCCACGATTTGTGGATCGACATGCTCATAGGCCATGGGATTTTTTACCATCGCATCGATATGCACTCCTCCCTTATGGGCAAAGGCCGAGTGTCCCACAAAGGGATGATTGTCGGGCAATTTAAGGTTACTGATCTCACTTAAGAAATACGAGGTCTCCTTAAGTTTTTTAATGTTATTTTCAGGAATAGATTGGAGTTTCATCTTCGTATGTAAAATGCCAATGACGGTACATAAATCAACATTCCCACAACGTTCGCCTAAACCGTTAAACGTTCCTTGAATTTGTATACAGCCCTTTTCGACAGCTGCGATACTATTCGCCACAGCTAGATCCAAATCATTGTGACAGTGAATCCCTAAGGGAACATTGATCGATTGTTTAACTTCCTCAATGATTTGGTGAACTTCTTGTGGCATCGTACCACCGTTCGTATCGCAGAGCACAATACAATCGGCTCCGGCCTCTTGCGCCGCCAAAATTGTTTTTAGAGCATAGTCGGGATTGCGTTTGTAGCCATCAAAGAAATGCTCAGCGTCATAAAAGACCTCTCGGTTCTTCTTTTTTAGAAACTCGATAGAGTCAGCGATCATACTTAAGTTTTCGTCAAGGCTAGTTTTTATAACATCTGTCACGTGTAAATCCCAGCTTTTACCAAAAATCGTTACCGTTGGTGTTTGGGCGCTGATGAGATCCCTTAAATTCTTATCGTCTGAAGCTTTAGTCTTGGCTCGTCGGGTTGAACCAAAGGCAGTCAGGATCGCATTCTTTAGGTTCTTTTTCTTCATTACCGTAAAGAATTCCTTGTCTTTGGGATTCGAACCAGGCCAACCACCTTCGATATAATGGATCCCTAGCTCGTCTAATTTTTCTGCGATCTTTACTTTATCATTGACAGTAAAGGAGATTCCTTCTGTCTGGGAGCCATCTCTTAAGGTCGTATCATATATGATGATTCTAGACATAATTTACCTAACTTAATTTAAATGTTTTATGCAAAGCCTTAACGGCTTTATCCGCCGCATCCTGGTTAATAAGGCAGGAAATACTTATTTCCGAAGTCGTAATCATCTCAATATTAATTTTACGTCGGGCGAGAGTCTGAAACATCTTGGCCGCAATGCCATGATGTGAGCGCATGCCAGAACCAACAATGGAAACACGCGCAATATTCTTATCATGCAAGACCTCGCCCGCGCTGATCTTTTTTGCGATCTTTTTAGCAACCTCAATGGTTTTATTGAGATTGGTCTTCGGAACAGTAAACGAGATATCGGTGTGTCGTGTATGGCTAACGTTTTGAACGATTGTATCTACACTCACACCGATCTGGGAGATCCCTGTAAAAATTTTCGCGGCTACACCAGGTTGATCCGGCACAGCACAGATAGTGATTTTAGCTTCGGATTTATTGCAGGTTATACCACGTACAGCAATGTCTTCCAATTTTTCCGTATCTCGAACAATCATGGTCCCTTCCTCCTTATTAAAACTTGATCGAACATGTATGGGAATATTAAATCGTTTGGCGACTTCAATGGAACGCGCTTGCATCACCTGCGCGCCTAAAGACGCCATTTCCATCATTTCATCGAAAGTGATTGTTTTAATTTTTTGGGCTTTTTTCAAGATGCGAGGATCAGTTGTATAAATACCTTCCACATCTGTATAAATTTCGCAGACATCGGCCTTCAAGGTTTTAGCTAACGCCACGGCGGTGAGATCCGATCCCCCACGCCCTAAGGTGGTGATATCATTATTGGCGGTGACTCCTTGATAGCCAGCCACGATAACGATTTTATTTTCACTTAAGGCATGACGGATACGCATGGCATCGATGGTTTCTATCCGTGCCTTTGTGTAAGCGGTATCGGTTCTAATACCCACTTGTGCGCCAGTGAAGGAAATGGCTTCACGTCCTTGAGCTTTAATGGCAATCGCTAAAAGGGCACAGGAAATTTGTTCACCCGTTGACATAAGCATGTCTAATTCACGGGCGGGTGGATTGGCATCAAGTGTGAAAGCCATTTCTTCAAGCTCGTCGGTCGTATCGCCTAACGCGGAAACAACAACGACAATATCATTGTTTTTGTTTTTGAGACTGACAATCCGTTTGGCCACGGCTTTAATACGCTCAAGATTGGCAACCGAAGAGCCGCCATATTTTTGTATAATTAATTTTTTCATTCCTTTTGAGTTACGTTTCCTTTCAAGAAATACGAGAAAATTGATATTGAAAATATAATAATAAGAAAAAATCCTTAATTTTGCAAATATTGTTTTGGCTTATAGAAGATTCTTTTTTAAGAAATAATTCATTAATTCCTCTCCACTTTTAAATTTCAGTCCTTTTTCTTGACCGGCTGATTCGCTATACTCGGTTGCGTTAGTGGAACTAATACCTTTTCCAAACATTAAAAAAGGCACAGGATCAGCACTGTGGGTGCGTAAGGAAACGGGTGTTGGGTGATCGGGCAAAATGAGAACACGAAAATCATCTTGGGCATTAAAGTGATTCAAAATAGTCCCAACAATTTCGCTGTCTATATGTTCAATAGCTTCCATCTTGGCTTTGGCCTCTCCCTTATGTCCGGCCTCATCGGTCGCCTCGATGTGAATAAAAACAAAATCCTTTTTCTTTAGTGCCTCGAGGGCATACTCTGCCTTACCGCGATAATTGGTATCATAGTAACCCGTGGCGCCTGGCACATTGATCACTTCTAAGCCTATAAGACGGCCGATGCCATTGACAAGATCGACCGCCGAGATAATGGCTCCATCAATCCCAAATTTCTCTTTAAAAGAAGGCAATTCTGGCCGAGTCCCTTGTCCCCACAACCATATCATGGTGGCTGGATTTTCTTTTAGGTCAAGACGGACTTGATTCACGGGGTGGTCCGCAAAGATTTTTTTCGAGCGCTCCATCAAGGCCAGGATGGTTACCGCTTCTTTTCCTTGAGGTAAAAAGGGTCGCATATCTTTTCCCAGAATATCGTGAGGGGGTGTACATTTGATTTGCTTAAAAGCCTCAATTTTTCTTACCTTTAAGACAGCCAGATGACGGTAGCTTTTGCCTGGATAAAATTTAACGTCCGGTGAATTAATTTCTTTATTTAGACTGTCGATTAAAATGCTGGCCTCTTGAGTCCCGATATGACCGGCGCTATAATCAACCATTCTATGATTTTCGACGGTGACAAGATTACACCGAAAGGCAATTTCATCATCAGCGAGGATGATATTTAAGTTAGCCGCTTCCAAAGGCGCTCGACCTGAAAAATTTTTGGTAGGGTCATAACCTAGCAGAGCTAAGTTACCAATATCCGATCCGGGGCTCATCCCATCGGGTATTGTCTGGACTAAACCGCTCATCCCCTGTTTCGCTAAGTGTTCATATTGGTCCGATGGGCGGCCTCCAATGGCGTTTTGTTACCAAGCTCTGGTAAGGGATAATCCGCCATTCCATCCGGAACAATGACAATGTATTTCATATGACACCTTTGAGAATTCGTATCAGAGATTGTGCGAGTTGTTGACGATCGTAAACATGGTCTAAGATATTAAGCTTTCGATCAAGGACATAACCCTCATATTTGGATTTATTCACACGATTGGCAATCACAAAGTCACAATGAGCCTTGCGAAAAAGTTTTTTCGTCTTCAGTTTGGCCAATCCCGGTGTCAATTCACTTTCTTGCTTAAAGCCAATCAATAAACTTTCAGGACTGATGCGTTTGACAAGATTAATAATTTTTGGTGTTTGGACTAAAACAAGTTTTAATGATGGTAAATGTGAATCGATTTTTCTTTTAAAGGGTTTTTTGAGTCTATAATCAGAGACGGCCGCCGCATGAATAACAAGGTGATATTTTTTTTTGAGTTCGCGTTTTATCTGAAATAAAAGATCCTCGTAAAAGAAAAATTTAATGACTTTGATGCCCTTAATTTTGAGATGCTGTTCAACCGGCCCTTCCAAAAGCGTAACTTTTGCACCGTTTTCCGCGAGTGCTTGCGCCATGGCCTGTGCGAGTCTTCCTGTTGAGGTACTACCGATAATCCGTATCTTATCGATCGGGACCCACGTCGGTCCACAGGTTATAAGAATCTTCTTATTATAAAACGATTTTTTCAAAGACACAGTGAATTAAAGCCCGATTTCTTTGAGTATTGATTTTAGATTGGCATCAATAACAACAGGTGTTTCAATATTTTTAATGGCGATGTTGGGATCTTTGAGGCCATGGCCTGTTAAGGTGCAAACAAGTTTTTCCTTCGGATTTTTGAAATAATTTTGTTTTCTTAGTTTTAGAATACCGGCCACCGAAGCCGCTGAGGCTGGCTCCACAAACACACCTTCGCTCGACAAGAGTTTATAAGCTGCCAGAATTTCTTCGTCCGTAACCGCCTCAATTAATCCTTTCGATTCATCGCGGGCCGTGGTGGCACCTTTCCAACTGGCGGGATTGCCAATGCGGATAGCGGTAGCGATGGTTTCAGGATTTTCGACTCTTTTACCTTGAACAATGGGGGCTGCCCCTGCGGCCTGAAAGCCGAGCATCTTCGGAAGTTTTTGGGTTTGTCCTGAATTTTTATATTCCTTGTAACCTTTCCAATATGCTGTGATATTTCCTGCATTTCCAACAGGAATCGCATGGTAGTCCGGCGCATCTGCTAAGACATCACAGATCTCAAAGGCCGCGGTCTTTTGGCCTTCCAGACGAAAGGGATTAATGGAGTTCACCATAGTCACTGGATATTGGGCCGTGATTTCCTTAACGAGATTAAGGGCTACATCAAAATTTCCTCTAATCGCGATTACCTTGGCATTATGAATCATGGCCTGAGCCAGTTTACCCAAGGCGATATTTCCATCGGGAATAAGAACAATACAGCGTAGTCCGCAGCGGGCGGCATAGGCCGCGGCCGAGGCAGAGGTATTACCTGTTGAGGCACACATCACGGCTTTTGAACCCTCCTCTTTTGCTTTTGAAATAGCCACGGTCATCCCACGGTCTTTAAAAGAGCCCGTTGGATTAAGCCCTTCATATTTGAGATAAACCGATAGACCGATCGCTTCTGATAATTTCGGTGAAAAAATAAGAGGTGTATTGCCTTCGTTAAGCGTCACGACAGGTGTTTTTTCAGAGACCGGTAGAAACTCGCGGTAATGATCAATGATGCCTTTCCAACTCATCGCAATTTTTCCATTCGAATTGCTACGGGACGACTATTCACAATGGGGAGTTTATGAATTTTATCAAGGGCAAGACGAACCATTTTTTCGGGTGCGTAGTCTGTGAGCATGATAATGGGCGCAATGGAGGTATGTTGGGCCTTTTGGGTCACCGAATCAATGCTAATTCCATGTTTTCCTAAGATGCCTGTAATTTGGGATAAGACACCGGGTTTATCCACGGCCATGAAACGCAGATAAAATTTTGTTCGAATCTGATCGATTTTTTTGATCTTTAAATTCGGATTTTCATAAACCAAATTGCCCAACATACTGGGGGCATCCGAATGGGAACGTGATGCAAGGTGCAACAGATCACTGATGATACCCGAGGCGGCAGACATTTGGCCAGCTCCCTCACCGGACAAAAGAATGTGTCCGAGAGGATATGTTCCCAGGAAAATAGCATTATAAATACCACTGACCGTGGCCAATGGATGATCTTTCGGAATAAGGGTGGGATGCACACGGGCCTCGATCTCATTATTGGGGTCCTTCTTAGCGATCGCCAATAATTTAATGGTTAAATTTAGACTTTCCGCATGTTCGATATCGACTGGCGAGATATGTGTGATTCCTTCAGTATGGATATCCTTTAATTTAATAAATTTCCCTAACCCTAGATACACAAGAATAGCTAACTTATGGGCAGAATCCATTCCATTAATATCCAAGGTCGGGTTGCTTTCGGCAAAACCTCTTTTTTGGGCTTCTTCCAAGGCTTGCTTGAAAGAATAAGCATTCTTGGTCATTTCGCTTAAGATGAAGTTGCACGTGCCATTGATAATCCCATAGAGACTATGGAATTTGTTGCCAGCGACCCCTTCCGTGATTGTCTTGATGACGGGAATGCCAGCGCCTACCGACGATTCAAAATAGATATTACGTTTGTAGTGATGCGTGAGCTTCAAGAGTTCCTCACCGCAATTGGCCAAGAGTTCTTTATTGGCTGTCACAACATGCTTGTTATTTTTCAGAGCCCCGATGATAATTTCTTTTGCGGGATGCATTCCTCCCACCAATTCAACAATAACCTCGATGGCACGATCATTGAGGATTTCGGCAATATTGGTGGTCAGACGTGTTTTCTCGAGACCCGTAATTTTTTTGGCGTGAATGCTTCGATCGCAAATGGTCTTTAGGACAAATTCCGTATTAAATTTGTCTTTAAAATAATCTCTGCGGTTCTGCAAGAACTTAACTACACCGGAACCGACATTGCCATAGCCGACCAGTCCAACGGTAAGCCTATTCATGGTTGTTGTGTTCTCCCTTTTTGAAGAATTCTTCTAATCGATCGAGTAAGAAGATTGCCTGTGGCGAAAGGTTATCAAAACGCAAGCGTGTTTCATAGATAATATCAGGAATTTTTTCATGGGATTCCAGGACGATCCCCTCCAACTGAGTGACGTCTGCCAAGTAAGGGGTACGCAGCTCGATAATCAAAGGTGTGTCAGGGAGATATTTTTGACTGGTGATAAAACACATCCCTCCTTTACCAATATTCTTCATCTGCGAAACCTTATAGCGCACCGCTGGTTCCGACTTCGCATAATACGAAAGGATAAAGTTTTTTTTAATCCGAATATACCGGCGGCGTTCAGGTTGATGTGGTTGATTTTTCATATGAAATGGGTCTCCGGGGACCCTATTGAGGTTCCTAAAGAAGTTAGTAAATATTTATTCAATATCGGGAAGGCGGGATTTGAACCCGCGACCTCTTGAACCCCATTCAAGTGCGCTAGCCAACTGCGCTACTTCCCGTGTATAGTTATGCAATATAGTTCATCAAAATTATGCGATAGCCACCGTCATCCGTCAAGATTTCTGGCGAAGCGGATTCGCTACGATCTGTGGCGAAAACTGCGCTACTTCCCGATTGTTACTTATTTATTATCAATAGGTTGTGAAGTAGTCAAATTGGTTTTCAAAGGAACGTTTTAAAGCGCACAAATTGACCCTAATTATACTATATTCTTGAAGGGCTGCAAAGAAAAATGATGGTAGTGTCAAATCGTATAATGTGTAAAGAGGCGAAAACAATGGTGGGAAATTATTCAGCCTTTGTCTTGCGCTTCATCAAATCTGTGACCACACGCTGTGGTTTTTTATTCCGATAAATAATATTATAAACTTCCGTTGTAATCGGCATGGGGATCTTGTATTTTCGGCTAAGTTTATAGACCGCTTTGACTGTTTCTATCCCTTCTGCGACCATGTTCATGGAGGAGGTGATTTGCTTGATTGTTTTGCCTTTGCCGAGCTGCTCACCAACAAAACGATTACGGCTATTAGGACTAAAACATGTTGTTGCCAGATCTCCTAACCCTGTCAGACCATAGAAGGTTTTCGCCTCAGCGCCCATAGCCTGACCTAACCGAATCATCTCATTGAGGCCACGGCTTAGGATCGCGGCCTTTGTGTTGGTTCCAAATCCTAAACCATCGCAAATGCCACAGGCGATAGCGATGATATTTTTGGCACTTCCACCCACTTCCACGCCCGCAACATCGTTGTTTGTATAGATACGAAAATATTCAGAGTGAAATACGTTTTGGAGCAACCGAGCGATCTTAGGGTTGTGCGAGGCGATGACAGCGGTCGAAGGAATTTGATGAGCCACTTCGATAGCAATGGTCGGCCCTGATAAAACAGCTAAAGGCACAGGGCCTAAGGCCTCATGAATAAGTTCTGACATACGCCGAAGGCGGATGGTGTCAATACCTTTAATGGCACTCAGTATGATTTTTTTGCTTAAGCTGTATTTTTTGAGTTTATTCAACAGATTTTGTAGATATTTCGAAGGAGTGGTTAAGACGAGGAGATCTACCGGGGTAACGGCCTCTTCCAATTTGTCTACCAATTCGACTTTAAGAGGAATTCTGATACCGGGAAGGAATTTTGTATTGTAACGTGTTCGACGGACCTCTCGGAGGTACTTCGGGAACGCGCCCCATAATTTGACAGTATAATTCCTACGACAGAGATGAATGGCTAGTGTCGTCCCCCATCCCCCATCTCCCAGAAGACTAATGGTTTTTATGGCTTTTGGCAATTGCATCACGCTATCCTTTGGTAAACTATGCTTTATTATAAGAGATACTGACGACGGTTCAAGGAAAAAGACGATAGCTTAAGGTGAATTATTCAAAGGATTCATTTTGACTCTGTAGAGAGAAAAGACATCGTTCTCATAGATTTTTTCAAGGATAGGGATATTGCTTTTGGGCTGGGCATAATTCATAAAGACCAAATAATTCACTTTATATTTCACCAGGGCGTTGATGATGGCTGATTCCGGTGATTTATGAATGTAAACTTGGAAAGGGGCGACATCTTTAATACGTCTTTGCCATTCACGGGCGGCCTTGAAATCAAAACCAATAATCCCACAATCGCGGTAACAAACAAGGATCTTACGTTCGGAGTGAATGCGGAATCCTCCCATCTCCATATCATGAGGCACTAAAAGGGATGCATTCTTGGGGGTATATTTTTTCACGAATCGCTGCATATCTTCCCAGTTACGTTGGAGTTGCCATAAGCCTTCCCCTGTTTTGACAATATTAAGGTATCGTACATGAAAAAGACAATAGCCAACGAACATAACGGCGATGGGAATGACAATGAAAAGATTTTTGTACCAATTAATCAGGGGAGTTTGTTGAAGTCGATAAGCCATAAATAAATTCCACGTTAAGAGGTTTACTGAACTTAAGAAGATCATTTTTCCCGGTAGGCTGTATTTCCCTGTGGCGAGCGTAATCACGATTGCTATGCCAATAACACTTAAGAGAGAAATAATAAGGAAATAATACGATTGTTTGCGTTGAGAATGGAAAGAATCCCTTATCATAAAATACAGCAAGGATAGAAAGACTGTCGCCCAAAATGATACGAAGTCAGCGTATCGCAGAAGGGTTAACATAATGCCACTCAAAAAGCCAATAATAATTTTTTCATGTTTCACAAAATCCATAAGATTAATGGTCGTGTATCCGACAAGGAGGAAAAGTAAAAATTGTGTCGTACGCACAAGATTAAGGTCTAATATGAACCGCGACGGCCAGAGGTAACTAAAGACGAAGGAAACAATGAGTAAAGCGAGGGTGGTGATGGCCACGGATTGAGTTTTTTTATCTTGGCGAAATTCTTGACTGTAGAGGATATTAAAGACATAAAGTCCTGACCAGTAAAGATATTTTGATGTGGCCTTGATAAAAGTTTCTAAATTATGGAATATTGTTTCCAGAGGGATATCCCAGAAAACAAAATTTTGAGGACAGGCGATTTTGTAAAGTTCTAGCCAGCCTTGCAAAAGGGGACTCTCTGGCGGTAAAGCGGTCTCGTGAAATTTTTGTCCGATGCGGATAAAAATAGGCCCTGCAAAGATCAAAAATAAGAGGCATGATTTAAAGAGTTTTCCCCAGCCATACCTTTTGCGTTCCCAGACAAGATAAAACCCGAGATACATCATGGGAAACAAACTGTAAACAGCGTGGATATTGGTGCTTAAACCAAGTATCATTGAGGCTAAAAGAAATCTTTCTTTGTAGAAAAAATAAATACCCGCCATGATGATCACTAAAGCAGACTCTTGGTGAGAGAATGTTCGATAGAGAAATTCTTCCACGCGGCCGATGAGAATGAGCATGGTTGTACACCAAAAAGCCGATGAGGGCCGCTGGGAGATCAACAACCAGAACTTATAAATCCAAAAAAATAAAAAATAGCGAGAGATGAGATATAAAAGAAAATAGGCGGCAGGGACTTGTTCAACGCTGATAAAATGAGCCAAAACATGATAAAAATACGAAGGAAAATTTTTAACCAAACTCTCGACGTAATAATCCCCATTATAAAGTGTAGGGTCGATGAGGCGTTTCAGGAGCGGAATTTCCACATGCTGGTCATCCCAACCATAGATATAGCCGTTTGTAAGCAAAAAAATAAGGAATAAAATAAAAGCTATGAACCAATCGGAAGATAGAAATTTATTAAATTTTGGTCGCATTTTTAAAAATTTCCAAATTCCAAACACCAAGCACCAAACAAATTCCAACAATCAAATTACAAAGAACGACTTTGGAGTAGACCCTTTGGATATTGTTGCTGGAATTTGTTTGTGATTTGGTTATTGGGATTTGGCTTTTGATGATAGGAATTTTTTGATATCTATTTCCACATAAATAATTCTCGAAATACCTGAAACATATACGCCGCCCCCCAGCGCCAGACTTGGAGTTTTCGCTCTCCTCCCTCTCGGGCTGGCTCATCACCGGGGATATCGGCCACCTTTAACCGGCGTTTGGCACAGCGAATGGACAAAAGCGGTTCCCAGCTGATAACCGTCTTAAAGAGTTTCTCTTCTTTTTCATAGCTCTCATCTTTATCGAGGTCCAATGCAGAGATTAAACTTTTTTGGTAGGCACGATAAATAACCATGGCATCTGTGTAATCCCCTTTATGAAGAAGATTGATGAGAGTTGTAAATAGTTTGTTCCCGAAAGCAGTGATAGGATCGTCATCGTAACTTCTGGCGCCTTGGGCATAGCGGGAGACAATGACCATATCATAACCCTCTTTGATTTTAGCAATACAGGCAGGAATCAGTTCAGGGATAGAATTACCATCTGGGCTAAAGGTGAGAATCACATCGCCACGTACAAAGGGTAAGGCCTCCATATAAGCATGGCGCATCCCCTTCTTTTTTTGAATGACTAGCTCATAACCTTTCTGACGGGCGTATTCAATGGTGCCATCGCGCGATTGGCCATCCACAATGAGGATTTGGTCGCACCAATCTTTTGAAATCTTCGGCATGATATTCTTCATGCCATCGATTTCGTTGAGGGTTGGGACAAGGAGGGTGACTTTCATAAAATATTCATTAGCGAACTATGAAGGTCCTATTTGACTGAATCGGCTCAACTTGGAGCGGGAGAAGGGAATCGAACCCTCGTTCCTAGCTTGGAAGGCTAGCGTTCTACCACTGAACTACTCCCGCATATAATTAAGGAACCACTGCCCGCCAAAAAACTTGGCGGGTCCGCCATGATTCGTGGCGGAAACTACTCCCGCATGCTTTAGTGCTAAGGGGTAAGATTAAAAACTAAGAATCATTGAAGGAACGGCTTTTTTTATTACTTACCACTTATCACTTACCTCTTACCACTGATTTAATGGGCAGAGAAGGATTCGAACCTCCGAAGCGCAAGCGCAACAGATTTACAGTCTGTCCCCGTTGACCACTTGGGTATCTGCCCAAAGCTGGCGAGAGGAATTGAACCCCCGACCCGCTGATTACAAATCAGCTGCTCTACCAACTGAGCTACGCCAGCATTAATTTAAATTTATACGTCGACATAAAAAAATAAAATTTTGATATGAAAAAAACGTGACTAACTATAACAAATTTTTTATAGGGTGTAAAGAGTGAAATTCGTGAAAAATCTTCACAAGTATAAACTATTTTGATACTATAACCTTCATAGTTAAATTTTGGGAGGTAATGATGAAAAACATTGGCATTCTTACAAGTGGCGGGGATTGCGGTGGTTTAAATGGCGTTATTAAAGGAGCCTCCCTGATGGCTCACCAAAATGGCTTAAAATGTTTTGTTATTCCCAACGGTTATGCCGGTCTTTACAATCTCGTTGATTTTCCCAAATTGGTCGAGCTCACCCCCTCTCGTGTCGATGTGATTGATGCCAATTTGGCTGGTTCTGAGGCAGGCCACTCCCGTGTTCAAGTCAAAAAGATCGATGATTCTAAGAAATATGATCGCATCAAAGAAGGTTTGAAAAAATTTAATATCGATGGTCTTGTGATAAGTGGTGGTGATGATTCCGGAAGTGTGATGGTGGATTTGTCCAAGCAAGGCATCAAATGTGTGCATGCGCCTAAAACTATGGATCTCGATTTACAGACATATTCCGTCGGTGGTGATTCCACTATTAATCGTATTGCGGCTTTTATCGAGGATTTAAAGACCACCGCTTATACACATAATCGTGTCATAGCAGTGGAAGTTTTTGGTCGCTATGCCGGTCATACGGCGTTTCGCGGCGGTGTGGCTGCTGATGCCGATGCTATTTTGATTCCGGAAATTCCAGTTGATTTTGACATTCTTTATCAACATGCCAAGAATCGTTATATGGAAAGAATTACGCAGAGTGATGTGAAGGCAGGCGCCTATCTTATTGTTGTGGCGGAAGGCTTAAAGAATACCGATGGTTCGGAATTAGTGGATGAGGCAGCTGGCGTGGATGCGTTCGGTCATAAACGGTTGGCCGGAGCGGGAAAATATGTGTGCGATCAATTGTCGAAACGTTTTAAGGCCGATCCCGCGACAAAAGAATTCTTCAAGAAGCATGGTTTGTTGGTTCCCGGCATCAATGAATCTCCAGAAGTAAGACCTGTGACACCTGGACATCTTGTTCGATGTGGCCATTCTTCCCCTCTAGATGTCAATTTCGGCAAAGAAATCGGGGCCGCGGCAGTTCTTTTATTGAAACAAGGTATGACGGGCGTGACGATCGTTGGTGTTGTCGGTTCAGAAGTCCGTTATATGGAAACCGCGGAGGCCATCAAACAACGTTATGTGGACTTGAATCAAGTCGCGATTTATGAGAACTTAGGGGTGTGCTTTGGCCGAAAGACGGAAAAATTTAGTCCTAAGTTCGTGAAATTCAGTAGTGGTAAGATTGAACGGTATTTATAATTTTTTTGGAAAATATCGCTTAAAAAAGAAAGCCCCTATGATTCATAGGGGCTTTCTTTTTTATTAAACAATTACTTTGCTTTTATTGTACTTGCAAAATCGTACTACCGAGAGAAACATACGTTAGTGGTCCTGTTCCTGTTGCAAAGACATGAACCGTATAATTACCCGGAGTCGCATTTGCCGGAATTGTAAGGTTGAGTGAACCAGTTATACCGGACGTTGGAACATATGACCAAACAACAATAGGTACACCAGGACCTGGTGTATTACCCGGAGCATAAACTCCAATCCAAGAATTACCGGTTCCTCCTACTAAAGAACTTACACCGCCATTCCAATTTACTGCAATCGGTGATCCTGCCGTCACAGGATTAGGATTAGCTGTTAGGGTAACATTAGCCTGAGAAATCGTGATAGGCAAGGTAATCGCAGGATTAGCAAAAGTGTTTGTGGCATACAGAGTAATTTCATAAGAAGGGGTAAGCGATGTGGTTAAAGGAACAGTGAGCATTAAAGTACCAGTACTTGCTCCAGCAGGGAGGTAACTCCAAGCCACAAGAGGTTGAGTCCCGGTTCCAGCTTCGTGGATCCCAATCCATTGTGTGTTCGCTTGTATCACACCGGTCGTAGACCAGGTAATGGCAATGGATTCTCCTTGTAATGCGTTAGGCGCTGAGAGAGTATAAGTTGGCGCCACGACACCAAAAGATGTCGAACTAATTACAGTGTCAAAACCATTGTTACCAAAAAGACGCGCATCATAACTATTACCAATCCCAAAAAGAGAGGGAGAAATGTTAAAGCTCAAACTACCAGAGGTAGTTCCAGAAGTAGAAGTGACATATGACCATGTAAGAAGATTGGCCCCTGTTGAAGTAGCTCCTGCCGGAAATATACCTAGCCATGTGTATGAAGGAATGGCTGCTCCACTTGTTAAAACCCAGTTGGCAGTAATCGGGCTTCCGAGAACAGCCGGACTCGGTGAGACAGTTACAGTACCAGTGGGCACGGTGATTATAAATTGTTGAACAGCCCCTGGATTATAACCACTAATATACAATCTTTCCTCATAATGACCTGGTGTATGACCTGCGCCTGTAGGAAGGGATAGGGATCCGGAAGTACCTGCACCAGTGTATTGCCAGGATGTGAAAGCAGTGTCGTCATCACCTAAGCGATATATCCCAATCCATGTGCCACCGCTTCCACCGGTTGCAGGACCAGTCCATGTGATTGGAACATCAGCCCCCTGCCCAATTTGTAGAGGCGAACTAACAGAGAATGCTGTTGGTGCATGAACAGTCATTAGATTGCTTTGGCCTTTGACAACGAACTTTAAATAAGGATTGATAAATATGACACGAGCATATCTGGAGCGAAAATTGCCTGAAAAAGGTGAGGCTGTAAAAATGGAAATTCCACTCATTGCAAAAACTTGGTTAATAATAGGGGGAATAAGAGCAACAGCACCTATGTGATTACCACTTCCCTCACCGAACATGACTATGAAATCCAGCAGCCCAACGTTACCAGCAGAACCTATGTTATGGGAGATATAAAAAAGTCCACCAAAAAGATGACGAGGGCCTCTTAGTTTATAACCGTTAGTGCTATTTTCATCTGGGTACTGAATAACAAATGGGGCACCAGCTAAAGGACCAGCGCCAAGGTTGGCAAGGTCCAAATAAATAGCTCTCTGATGCCCACCTGATTCTGGAAGGGCAGTGAAAGGAGCGACCCCCGATAATAACCCAATAACTGGATAGTATGGAGGATTCATAGCAGTAAGATTCTCAATCATAAGAGGAGCACCCTCATGTATGGAGAGGAGAAAGGGAGTGACGCCAGGTGGCGATGCGGTGAAGGAGATATTTGTCATTCCTCCTTCCTGGAGAGAATTAGGTGAAACATTTACGGTATATTGGGCATAACCATTGGTGGCTACAAAAAGTAAAAAGCTAACCAATAAACCTCTTTTTAAGATGAAATTGATATAATTAAACATTTTTTCATCCTTTCCTTTGCTTCCTTATTAAGTGGAAGCGAGCTTATTATTTGCATGTTGCGGTGTCGTGAACAGTTCCATCGGCGCTCTTACTAACTATCCTCAAATATTTTTCTCGTAGCTTTGGAGTTATGAAAGCTTTTAGTCCAGTCCCAGTTATCTTTTCCTTCCCGATGGGTTTTCTTTTACTATTCAAAAACTCGATAGTACCGCCGCTCTTTTGACTTTTGGCTACCATAACAATTACAAGAGCAGGGTCTGTCGAAGTTAATTGACATTCTATACCAGTATTGCTGGGGCGGGGGTGTATAAAAGCAATTGGTGGTAAAGTGCGTTCTTCTTTCACCGGCCAGCTGCCATCCTCCAATAAAGTCTCTAAGTTAGCATTCGCGTTGGGATCTTTTTCAACTATGGCGGCGAAACTGGAGGGTAAAAAAGTAAGCAAAACGACCAAACAACTATAGAAAAGCTTTGGTGATATCATATGTCTGTCTCCTTTTATTATAAGTGAAGTTTTTGTCCCTTCGATTCTAGGGAGGGTGAAAAACGGTAGGAAAGAGACCTTAGAGTATTGCTTCTTTTGGCTAAAACACCTTCAAATTTACTCAAAAATCAAATTTAAGGGCTATTTCCTACAACACACCCTTCCGTGGCTAAATTTAGTGAAAATATAACATATGTTTTCGCAGTTGACAAGGGTGGGAGACAAAAAAAGTAAGAATTTTTGTTACAGAGTATTCTGCGCGTGGTTAAAAGGAATTGAGGATCTTGTTAGGGAAACCATAACCCATTGAAGAGCAATAAGTTACAGCAAAAAACAGGTAATAGATGGCTTTTGGAGAAGAAAAGTCATTCCGCCGGGTCGTTGGAATCAAGCAAATTAAGACTCATTCTGGAAGATCAAAGTCATGTTGTCGTTAAGATTGAGTATAACTCCTAACAACACAATCGGCAACGATAGGAGCAAGGCAGCAAAATTAGGCAACTTTATTTTAGAGGCTGAACCAAAAAGAGCTTTATTAAGTGTATGGGGGTACCAGAGCGGTGATGGCATTTGATAGATTTTAAGTTTTCGATACCCCGTATCTTCAAGTAATCGTGTTAATGTTTTGGGTGTGTAAAAATGCAAGTGCCAGGGTAATACCCACTCCCAGTTTTCTCGAAAAACAAACCTTCCCATACAGTTTATGTTTGGGATCACAATGAGGAGAATCCCCTGCGATTTAAGAATGGCTCGAACCTTTTCAAGGAATTCTTTCGGTCGATCAATATGTTCTAAAAGATGGCGTAAAATTATAATGTCAAAATGTTCATAGGTGGCTTTAGAAAAATTTTCAAAATGTTCCGTGATGACTTCGAGTCCATACTTATTCTTTGCGACCTCGCTTCGGACTAAAGAAGATTCGAGTCCAAGCGTTTCAAATCCATGTTCGCGCCATAAGGATGTGGTCCAACCTGTACCACAGCCAATGTCCAGAAGTCGGAGTTTGGAGGAGGTCGTGAGGAATTTTTTGACCACACACACCTCCTTATCAATAATAAATTTCTTGTAGAGTATTTTTAATAGAGAACTATGGAATAGTTCGGCATCGCTAAGGCTGTTCATATTACGCTCTTTCAATTCTCCCAGAGGGACAGGATAAATAAACAAATGATAGCAATGTTGGCATTGAAGAATATGAGAAATTTTCAAATTGTAGGTATACGTATAAAGTGCACGTGTACTTTTTTGGCCACAGATCTGGCAGGTAATGTCTTGATGAATTGAGGGTTTCTTATTTCGTGTTAGACTGTTCATTAAACTTTTGTGTCAAGGTTATTAGAGCATCCCCAAATAATTCACAGCTTCTTTCTAAACTGTACTGCTCGGCTAATAGGCGCGCATTTTTTTGCAGTTTTTTTTGTAGGCTGGGATCATCCATTAATCGGTTGAGGTTCTGTGCAAGACCTTGTGCATCTTCAATCGCTGAGACTAAACCATTTTCTTCATTCGTAATAATATCGCTCGCGGCAGTTGTGACAATCATACATTCACAAGCAAGGGCCTGAAGAAGTAATAAACTTAAACCTTCACTGCGAGATGCGATCAGATAAATATCGCAAGCACTTAAAATTTCGCGTATCTCGCGATCAGAAGGAATAAAACCCCAATTTTTGATCGAAACCCATTCTATATTGAGTTGTTCTGTTCCTATGGTCCATATTTCCCAATCATTTGGTGGGCGGCATTGCCGTAATAACTGAAAAGTTTTTTGAGCGATATCAAGGCCTTTACGATAATCTTTTCGAGCGAAAAAAAGGATGACAAATTGTTTTGTACGCTCCTTTTGATATTTTGAATAAGCGTCGTGATAGAAAAATTTTAGATTAACACCATTTGAAACCGTCGTGAGTCGATAAGGATTGTAAATAGCCAAACGTTCCGTGAGTCCTTCGGAAACGGAGATGGTGGGAATTTTTAGTTGGTGAAGAACACGATGATAGCACCAATCGATAAAGTTTTTAAGAATTTTTTGTTTGTGGTAGGTAATATCATAATCTTGGGCTAAATAAAGGATATTCCCATTTCGGAATGATGCAAAATAGGCCATGACGACCAAATCCACGATGACCACATCGGCTTGAAATTTTGTAAAAAGAGTAAAAAGGATTGTTCCCCAAATTCCTGGTATCGGAATTTTGTGTAGGCGGATCTTAGGATTGATTGAAAAATCTGACTTGACTTCATTTGTCCAATACGTGATATGGTACTCTTCCTTTTCAGCCAAGAACGATAAATATTCAAGGACTAATCGGTCCCCTCCTCTATTTCGGATGGAATGTCGGATAACCGCAATATGCATTTTTACATCCAAATAGTGTTAGTTCTGTCATAAAAGGTAATAATGACAGTAAGAAGGCCAAATTCCTTGCTCGAATAGGTCATTTTTAATTGATGGTATGAATCCCCTTTTGATTTAAGAAAACAATATCCGATAATTTATTTTATATAATCTTTTCAAATAGTTGTGCAAACTGTCTGGCCATCTCAACTTGGTTATACTTATTGACCTTTTCCCAGTCGCCTTGATAGCATATCTGACCTTGAGACTGAAACTCTTGATAGCAATTCAATATAACTTTTTTAAGAGTTATTAAATCGGTGGCATGATAGCCTGCTTTTGTTTCATCCAAAAGTTTGGAAACAACCCCTTGCGGCCCAATGGCGAGAATGGGACGCCGCGCGGCAAGGTATTCATATATTTTGCCTGTATAAGTATTCTGATCCCTGGGGCTATTCCAATTAATCATTAGAAGAAGTTGAGACTCGCGTTGATGGCGAAGGACTTCCTCCCTTAGGACCATTCCACATTGAAAAGTAATATTTTCGAATTTAAATTTTTTAATCTCCTCCTCAAGCCAATAATTTTTTGACCCCCAAAATTCTATTTTGATAAGTTTGGAGTCTATTAAACCCTCTTTGAGAAGGTCGGCCAAGGCCTCAAATAGCAGAGACGGGTCTCTTTTTCCGTCATAAAATCTGCCGGTATAAGTAATGGTAAATTCCTTACTTAATGAGGCTGGCTGAACCTCTTCCGGATCGAATCCGCTTAAGATGGATTCAATGTATCTGTTTTGATGTATCTCTTTTAGTTTGTCCGCCCAGCCAGAGGAAACTGTCACAAGGGCATCCGCATGGGATAGAGTTTTTAACTCTAATTGTCGTTCAAAAAATTTGCGAACAGGACCATATTGATAATATGGATTTTGTGTCCATAGATCGCGTAAATCGGCCACCCATGGAACTTTGGAAGCATTTTTTAATTTCCTGGCAATAAGGTGTGCTGTCACTGGATGGGATGTGCTTAATATCATGTCAATTTTTTCTCGGCTAAGTATTTCTTTCCCTGCTTTGAGAGCAAAAGGCATCCACCCTTTTAAGTCATCCGGATAATTCATGATTCCAAAAATAAACTCTGCTACCTTGAGTAATATAGAGTCTTTTTTTCCAGGAATTAATATAGGTTTTGATTGTTGATCCAGTCGAAACTCTGGATTTAATTTAAAAAATTTTTTTATGCGGTAGGAAAAATCTTTATGATAATCAGTTTGGATGATTTGACATTTCAGTTCTGTTGGCCCTGGCAAAGTAGTCGTGATGATGACTGGCTCCCATCCAAATTTAGGCAGATACTTAGCTAAGCCACCGGGGCGGTTCGATCCTATACTCGGACGTGGTGGGAAAAAATGGGAAATGATCAGAACTTTTTTCATTTAGAGTCTCATTTTGCTGATTATCGTTAATATTCTCTCTGCGGATTTTCCATCCCAGTGTGGGATACCCTTCGCTTTTTTCCCATATTTATTTTTTAAGATACGATCGACGCAGGTATGGAAAAGCTTCCAGTTCCCCTTAATGAGCGTATTGGTTCCCCGTTCGATGGTAATGGGTCGTTCCGTATTTTCCCGCAATGTCAGACAGGGTATTCCTAACGCTGTCGTTTCTTCTTGCATCCCACCGCTGTCGGTAATAACCAGTTTCGATCCTAACATGAGCGATAGGGATTCTAAATACCCCAGAGGAGCTATTAATTTTATATTTGGATTTTGAGTCAGTGATTTATTTAAACCGCTTTTTTCTAAGCATTTTTGCGTACGCGGATGGACGGGGAAAACAATATCTATTTTTGCGGCTGCTTTTAGAATTTGTTCGAGAATGAATGATAGATTTTTATGGTCATCGACGTTCGATGGTCGATGCATGGTCATGTAAGCATATTTTTTAGGCATCAAGTTGAATTGCTTACCTATCTCAAGGTTTTGAGCCATTGGTTTTAACCGGAACAGCGTGTCAATCATTACATTTCCTGTTAGATAGATTTCTGAAAGTGAATGCCCCTCTTTTTTTAGATTATTAACTCCTGCCTTTTCAGTAACAAATAAATAACTGCTGATGCTGTCCGTCAAAATGCGGTTGATTTCTTCCGGCATACTGCGATCAAAAGAACGTAAGCCTGCTTCAACATGGGCCGCAGGGATGCCGCATTTAGCGGCTGTCAAAGCGCAAGCAATCGTCGAGTTGACATCACCTACCACCATGCAAAGGTCAGGGCGACTCTGATCAATCCATACCTCATAACGCTTCATGATTTCTGCTGTTTGATAGGCATGGCTTCCCGACCCCACTTCCAGATGATGTGTGGGTGCGGGGATATTGAGCTGTTGAATGAAAACATCCGATAGGGAAAAATCATAATGCTGTCCTGTGTGAATAAACCTTAAAGATAATTGCGGAAATTTATTTTGAACTGCAAAAAAGGCTGCGAGCTTAACAAAATTAGGCCTGGCTCCGCCGATAAGGTCGATAATCTTTTTTTTCATTGACAATCCCCCAGTGGTTGATGAAAGTGAAATTTAAATTCCGATGACTGTTCAATGGTCTTAGTAGCTGTTAGTTTTACGGTTTCAAGCTGCCGACCGTAGTGTGGTGAATACCATGCTCGATCTTTTTCCCATTTTAATTGTTCCGAAGAAATATATGACATCGGATTAGCGATATCTGCGGCAAACAAAAGCCCCCATGTTAATTCATGTCGACCTTGGCTAAAAAATCGATCGTGTATTTCCACTTTAGAAGCCGTTTTATAAAATTTGATTTCTCTTTGGTGAATAACCGGTGCTGATAATTTTTGGTATCCGTAATGCTCGCCGATAAACCTATCAGAAATATTATTTGTTTCCCATTGTATCATTTTCGCATGGGCATTGTCTTTTAGTTTGAACAAATCATCTAGAATAAAGCTATTCTGCTCTTCCTTGTCGACAAGGACTGTATTATGTGAAGCTGTAGAACGCAATTCATTGCGTTTCTTTGGATCTGACGTATAAGTGCAAGTTCCCGCATCAATAATGATATCTTTGCCATCAAAATGCAATTCAAAACTTAATTTATCGTTATGGGCATGTCCCCCATTGCCTTTTTGCCCATTAGGACCGCAAACAACAAGGAAATAATTCCGGTTAGAGCGCATGACATACCAACCAGCATCCTTGAAAGCTCTGCTTCCAACAGAGGCCATTGTGTTTTCTTCCAGTTGTTCCCAAGTTTTTATTCCAGCTTCATTAAATATCCACAGCGCCTCTTCGCAAAGACCGAATTCCTTAATTTTAAAACGTGGCTCCTGGAAGAAGATGGCGCCAAAGTTGAGGAGATACCGCATATCCAAAATATTGCTATTCATAAAGGTATGAAGGCGACCGTCATCATTGTCACCAATCTGGGGCATTTGGCCGTTAGGTTTAAGAAGATACAGAACGGCCTCGAACATTTTGTGAAGTTTCGCCGTATACTTCGGGCTGAATATCTTGTTTGATACCTCCTTGAAGTTGGTATCGTTGAATGCAGGATCGTGCACAACGGCTAATAAGGTGGGGTAGAAAAATAATTCCAGTGCTAGACGGTGGTAACAGGTCGAGGCTTCGAAGTCGCATCCATCATTGTAAACCTGCTTATCGATTTCTTTAATGAGCTCTTGAATGGCAAAGTCTCTCCATTTTTTCGCTTTTTTGAATCCCGGAAGCAAAGTTCCTAAGTAAGCCAAGCCTGTAAGGTTGGAGAGATAGTGATTGGATGTAAGTTTTGGATTGAATTCAAGATTAGACCATATGTAGCTTCCATGTGAATATAGGCTTTTTAAAAATTTTTGAAGAAAATCATTTGTGATTTTCTTTGAGTTACGGAAAAAGTGAAATCCTGCCAGCCAGTTGCATGCCCGGATAGCCACATCCATTGTGCAAGTCCAGTTAACCCCAAAGAAGACCTTATTATTTTCGATCCAATCCGATATTTGTGACATAAATTCATCAGTATATTTTTCGTCGTTTGTAAGCCAATAGGCTTGACCTAAAGTCACGGCATGGTTAAAACGTGAAAGCTCCCAGGGTATCCTGATATCCGCTTGGCCATAAGGGATCTTAACGTCAAGGTAAAAAAGCTGGGGATCCCATCGAAAATTAGTTCTAAAATCTTTATGCCAATCAATTTTTGTTCCCGCATGTACGGACGGCAGCCCTAAGAAAGAAAAAATATGCTGGCATGCTTGATCCGCCTGCTTAATGATGTCTGTATGAGGCCGGATGGTCGAAATGTTGGAGAGAAATAACTGATGGATAGGGGAAATAGACTGGACGTTTTCCAAATGCTGTATAAATCTTTGGGCGGCGACTTTTTTTCTTAAATAATTAATTTTTTTTAATAAGGTCAAAAAATAGTGCATGAGAATCTAACTAAAGAGTTTGTAATTTTTTAATAATTTTCTGAACATGTTTTGCCCAGGTGTAATTAGCTACGACGTCTTCCCTTGCCGTTTTCCCAAGGTGGTTGCGTAAGGAGGGATCGGTAGCCAATCTGAGAATATCTCGGGCAAGCTGGTTGATATTTCCCGGTTCAACCAAAAGAGCATTGTTCTCATTTTTTAGGATCTCATTAATTTGGTCTATATTGCTTGCAATAATACCTTTCCCCATCGCCATATACTCAAATATTTTGGTCGGCGAACCAAAAAAAGGAGTTCCATCGGGGTTTGAGATTTGCGGAGAAATCAGAATATCGCAAGCGGCTAGATATGCCGGGCCTTCCTTTTGAGGAACTGTTCCGACAAAGGTTACATGGTTATATGTATGAGTTTCTTCGATAATTTTTTTTACTTCAGGTAGTGTGAGACCATCACCGATATAAAGAAAATGCAAATTATTTTTCTTTTCGATGACGGGCTTGATGGCCTTTGCCAAAATTTCGGCGCCATGCCATTTCCCAAAGGTGCCGATAAAGCCGACAATGATTTTATTTTGCAGGCCCAGCTTTTGTCTGATAGGGTTCCCGTCCACTAAGGGGTGGTATGTGTCGGCATTAACACCATTGGGATTAATTAATATTTTATCAGCGTTAATCCCTTTTTCAGTCAGTTCTTCCGCAGATGCTTTACTAACGGTAACGATGAGATCCGCTTGCTTTAAATTTAACATCTCTATTCGTTCAATCAGTTTTTTATGAAACAGTTTCTTGATACCCCAATGCTGTGTCATCCAGACGAAGGAACCGTTGTATTCAAGAATAAATGGGAGGTGATATTTGTGCTTTAAGACGATACCTGTATAATTCCCCAGACTATACCGTTGATAAATGATCGATGGACACAATTGTGACCATAATTGTTCTACAAATTTTACCAATTGATGTGTGTAGAGTATTTCTGGAAAATTGGGAATGTTGCGGCCTAGTTCATATTGCGGTTCACAGAGATAAAAATTTTCTTTCTGATTTATGCCGGCCAGATAGTCCGTACTTATTACGGATGTCGGTAAGCCGGCTTTTCGAAATCCCTCGATGACGCCCTGAAGATGCCCCACCGATCCTCCCGCTTTTACATTGAACCAATGGTCTGTACGAAGAAAAAGAATATTTTTTATCTCTGGGAATCTTATCATAGGAAATTTCGTCTTAGACAATATGATAATCTGGAAAAATTCAGAAAAATAAATAAAAGCCCAGATGACCAGATCCCGTACAATATTTCCTAAAGAAAGAAAGATATTCTGACAAGGGGAAACGGATTGGTCATCTACCCAAGACCAGTTTTGAGTGCCTGATAAGGCCAGATAGATTTCAATAAAATCCTTCAAGGGGATGGTGTGAACATTCGGGGAAATAATATTAATGCTCTTAAGCGGGAATCGGCGTTTCTTAAGAAGACTGTCTATAATGTCCTGTAATGGAACATCGGTTTTTTGATTCACCATAGAAAAAAATCTCTAATATTAAATACAAATCTCTTTAAATAAGATTTTAATCTTGTTTCGTGAAAGTGTTTAAAGCAATGGGAATAAGCCCACCTGCTACAGTAAAGTTCATATTGTCTACTAAGGAAGCGTTGGTCCGGCTTGAATTCTTTTAAGATGTCATCAGCTAAGGCGGGATTGCAGGTTAAATCATTTAAAGAGTTCCCGTTAAAATAGACGTTACAGGTTGGATCAAAAAGTTGATAGCGATCGGCAATTTTTACTTCCAGGAGCGCATGGGAATCGATCTTTTCTTTGCCAAATCCTTTGGGGTGGGGTTTCATATAAAAACTTACAAGTCGAGTTTGAAAATTTTCACTGTCCAGGAGATATTTCATTACAGTCGTATAGCCATGGCACCAGGCAAAACCCTTTTGGAGGATTTTTTTGGGATTCAGAGAGTCGTGCTCTTTGTCGGGTTTAAGATTTTGGTAAGTCCAGTGCATAATTTCAAGAACCCTTTCGACTTTTGTGATTTCTTTATGAGACTTCCAGGCTTTTATGTACATCATTTTATCCTTAGAGGGAGGAAATGGGGGCATACCCAACCTATAGTAAACATCAAGCTCTTTAATTTCTATATTTGTAAAGCCGGTATTTTCCAATCGCAGACGTACTTCTTCAGGATATGATTTCCAGGTGTGATTATCACAAATTTTTTGCGGATTGCGGGCATCACTTGGTATGGCAGCGATAAGGACGCCCCCCCACCTGAGGACACGATAGACTTCCTTTAGAGTTTGATTGACATCGAATGCATGTTCGAGACTGTTATCCGCATAGATACAATCAAAAGTTTCATTCTTAAACGATAGGTTTTGGAAGTTTTCTTGCTGGAAACTTACGTTTGGTAAGGTATATTTTTCCTTGGCTTTTTTGATGAATTCCACTCCTATATCTATCCCAGTCACATGCATCCAGGGAAAGAGTTGGGCAATACGGTTGGTCCAATATCCTGAACCACAACCAAAATCAAGCACGAACTGTCTATCACGTGGAATCATAGTTTGTAAAAGGTAAGATTGGCGGGTATTTCTTATATTTCCTAAAACGGCGGAGCTCTCTCTTTTTACCTGATACACAGCTTCTTCTTCCGGATTTTTTCGAAGAGAATACACTAATTCCTTTTGAGCCAAGCGTGTCATTTCTGAAATCGTAACAAAATTAAGTTCATTATCAGCTTTTAATTTCCTGAAATTGTTTTCAAGTTCTATAAAGCATAACTCGGCTTTTGTGTGGCCAATCATAATAAAATATTGATTATGGCATAAATGTTCCGGTTTATAGTCGACCAATTGATAAGTGATTGGTTTTGGAATCAATAAATTGAGTATCGGATGAAGGACCCTTAATCTGGAATAAATCGCATATAGTATGTTTCGGACTGGCGTTATCCAACTGCGAGATTTCTGCGGAGAACACTTACGAAGATAACTTAATAAATTTGTTGCTATTCTTTTGCCCTCCGTACCATCTAAAAACCATCTTCTCCCCGGTCTATAAGTAAAAATCGGAATTTCAACGATGTGGTGCTCGCTTGGAGGAGCCTTTAATTGGGGATCAAAGGAATTGGCAAAATAAGGCTGATGATTAGAATAGGCTAAAGAGTAATCGTACCCGCGCTCCTGCGAAATACCACCCGCATAAACAGAGGAATCACAAAATATATTATTTTCAACCAAAGCTTTATAAAGTCGCTGGAAAGGCTGGGCTTGATAGGCTCCGGCTCGAAAGGCGATGACGGCATATTCAGGATTAATGGGCTTTAAAATTTCTTCCATGTTTTTTTTACACTTTTTGATTAATTCTGTCAAATCCCCCGGATAGTCATGACATTTGGCTTTTGTCCAATCCCACGACCATTCACCATTTGTATATTTTGCTCCCGCTTCAGGCAACCAACTCGGATGTAAATGTAATTGAATATCGTGAGAACGGCTGATGATTTCTTGCCACTGCTGCTCCATTTTTCGAGCAACATCAGGAGCGTTTTGCTTAAGCCAAAAATATTCGCCCATCTCAACAAAAAAAGTGAGCTTAATACCAACCTTTTTAGCTACCTCTAAGAGCCGCACAGTTGGCTCAAAAACATCTTTTTCCCAGTTAATCGTTTTTCCTTGGGGAATTGGATGCCATGTTTCGTAATCGATGGTAACACAAATGTACGTCATCACATCAAATTTAGCTTCATGATTATTATCGGCCAACATTAGATATAGATACCACTATAGGCCTCAAAATATTTCCCACCAAATTTTCTTTTAAAATCTGTTATATTAAAAGCTTTTTCTTTTTGTTCTTCCGAGATTACAGCACCTCCCATATCATAGTTTTTTACATTTTCCTCTATCAGTGTTTTCATGTTGCTGTAATGTAGAAAAGCTGTTGCCCCTTTATGCTTTATTGGGGAAGATGCCCCATGTAGATAGTAGGCATTATCACCATGAAATAAAACGATGGATGCCGCGTTTAATTGGTTATTTAAATAGACACCGCTCAGTAAGGCTTTGTTGTTTTTCACAAGTGTATTGCAGATCGATAAAACCGTTTTTAATGAAGGAGCATTTTTTTTTAATCGCTTATAGTGTGCGTGGGATAGCTGGTGATAAGAAAGAGGATTTATTTTTTTGGCGTAAATGCAGCCATCTTTTATGGCTTTTCGTGTATTAGTTTTATGGTTTGAATGAAAATCATCGATTATATCCTTTTGAGGGCTTAGACTATTAAGATAATAAGAAAATTTATAAATATTCCGGAAGTTACTTATCTTTAGAGCTTGCTGGGATATTCCTCTCACGAGTGCATAATTGTGGATGTAAATATTAGCCGCTGACTCCCTTTTTAAAAATTCGATATACTGATGAAAAATGTCATCGCTGTGAGATAAAAATTGGGGCAAAATTTGCGGGCCACAGTTTGAAGAGAATATTTTACGAAAAGTTTTAGATCGTTTTTCTTGGAAAAGCCATTGTGATACCTTTTGGTTGTTAATATAAGCTTCAAGGAAAATCGGTTTGGATAAGACACCACTATATAATGATGCAAAAAAGGTGGTGTTGGCAGGATGTGCCGTCTGGCGATTGAAATCATTCCATACTTTATGATTTTTTGTAGATGGGGTGATAATGATTTTTGTCAGGCTCATTTGATAATGAAAACTTCAAATCTGAACATTCTTTGGTAGATATCCGTTTTTTGGCTTGTCTGTAAAAGGACGTAACAACTTCGGCAATTTAAAATTTTGGCCCATTCCGTAAATTCATATGGATAAAGAAATAAATAGTCCAATTTTTCATTTTTCAACCATCCTCTTAGTAAAGTAAGGAGACGTTTTGGGAAACTAAGATTTTTGTTTTGAAAATGCCGTACATAGACATCTTTTAAGTAAGCATTGAAAATACTTCCAATCCAAATTTTCCCGCCAGGCTTACAGACCCTTACCATTTCCTGCAGGGACTTTAAAGCATATTCCTTATTAGGAAAATACTGAAATACTCCTGCACAAACAATTTTATCAAATGTTTCTGGTGGAAAGTCGATGTTCTGAGCCTCCATTTGTTTCAATACGATGTTGTCCATGGCTGGAGTTAAGTTAAGCAGGTTAGCCGATATGTCTGTTCCAAAAACGGTTTTAACTTTTCGGGCTATTCTTTCCAAAAGTAAACCAGACCCAGATCCCACTTCTAAGACCATGTCGTCTTTTGTAAAAGACAATAAATGATCAATTTGCTGGAAAATTTCATCATAAATCAATACCTCGTCTGCCGTCTTAGAACAATAATGCACGGCTTCCATCCTGTTTGCTTTTAAAGCAGAGCGGTCAAACATGTCTTTAATTTTTTTAACTTTTGGGTTCATGCCTTAACCTCCTAGCGTAAACAGCAAACAGAATAAAGCCAATCAAATACGTTATGGACGAAATGATAGCAGCCCCTAAAATTCCATAACTTTTTATATAGATGATATTAAAAAAAACATTAAAACATAAGAGGAAAAACCATATAAAGAGAACCTGTTTGGGCAACCCTATCGCAGTCAAGAATAAATAGTCTGGAAAGGATGCACCCCAAAAGAGAATCCCAGGCATTAAATAAATAAAGGCCGGAATTGCCTCTTGATATTTATTCCCAAATATGGATGAAACAATACAAGTAACAATACCGGTAGCCGTCATGGTTAAAAAAAGCATCAAAATCCAAAAAAAGGGTTTCACTTTTTTCGTCAATCCCCACATTTGACTTTTATCAGCTTGTGAACATATCTTTGGGAAAAGAACAGTTCCCATCATTGATGGAAATATATAGACCATATCAGCCATAGCCACTGCCAAGGCATAATTTCCTACTTCTTTTGAGCTCAACAAATAATGAATCATTAAAAGATCGACCCTCAAAATGAGAAAATTCAAAAGCAGGGAAAAATGTGATTTCAAGCTATATCCAACATTCTTTTTAAAAATATCGAGTGATGGTCTCAGCGGTCCTTTTATATAGACTTTTAAAGTCAGAAATGTCCAAATGCCAACTATGGTTATGGAAATTATCTGGGAAAGCAGGGCACTTGGAGCGTTTAGGATGTTTAAATAGATCAATAGAGACACAATAAGGAGTGTCATTCCTTTATTGGCTAGTTCTAATTTATTTGAATCTTTAATTTGATAAATCCCAATTAAAAGGCCTTGTAAAAGCAATTGGATTAAAGCCAAAGGTATCCAAATAAATGTAAGACTAAGGAGCAAGTGATCCAGGCGAATAAGGTTAGGGAAAAAATAAATTAGGCTTTTGATTAGGATCACCGAGAATAACCCTGCAAAACAGCCAATAATTATTGAATTGGCTGCAAGTGGACCTAAAAGCTCCTTAGACTTGGCGACAAAATAGGTATTAGAAGTGTGTACCCCAAAGCACCCAACTTGAACACAAATTGCACCTAATGTTACTGCGATCGAATACAATCCAAAACTTTCAGGACCTAAGAATTTTGCAATGAGACTTGTAATGAGCAAACCAAAACCCATCGTTAGAATTCTGGTCCAGAATGTATGTAGAACTTTTTTGGTAAAATCAGATTGAACAACGATGTCCCATTGTTCGTTTAGCTTTTGCACTATATTTTTTAAAGTATATCGGTTAGGAATAAAATTTGAAAAATTCATTTTATGGCGAAGGCAAGTACATACCATCCGAAATATTTTGTTAACGGTCTTTCCAAGGCTCGAGGAATCAGTCGGCCTAGAAACGGAACATGCTCACGTTGAAAATGCACATTCTTTAAATCCACTTTATGAAAATCACTCAAAATATTTTTAATTTCGCTTTTGGAATATGTCTTTACTAATGGCTTAATATTTACTCCGTCCGCTCCGTTCTCGATGGTTGACATGAGTCCTTCATATCCTAATTGTTTCAATTTATTCTGCAATATCCCTCGGTAGAACAGCATTGTAAGAATATGGAACGCACTATATCGATAATATAAGGTGAGGATAAAAAGACCACCCGGTTTTAAAACGCGGTAGGCTTCAGAGATACAACGAACTGTATCAGGAACGTGATGCAGGACGCCGTTTGAGTAAACCATATCAAAGTAGTTGGACTCAAACTCAATAGCACTGGCATCACAGAGTTTTATTTCTGCAGTTTTATTGTGGAGTTTAAAATTTTCCTTGGCGAGTTTATAATGCTCTTCGGTAATATCGATTCCGTATACTTCAGCCCCATTTTCAACAAAAGTTAAAAGGTCTGTCCCTAGTCCAAAACCTATCTCGAGTATTTTTTTCCCTTTGGCCTCTGCAAATGGGATTTCTTTAATAACCCATTTATCATTAGTTTGGTAGCGTTTACGGCGTACTTCTTCAAAGAATTCTAAGGTACCGTAGTCATAGGGCAATGATTTTTGAGCACCGCACGGATTGCTATTCCATAGTTTTTTCGCTTCTGTTCGATATTCATCCATGTAATATATTTTCCCACCAAAGTGCAAAATTATATAAATACCAAGTTTGTACGTTTTGGGGATGCTCGAGCAGGGACATAATTTCTCGCTTTTCAAAGGCATCGGTTTTATCGCAAAAATCGGCAAGTTTTTTCTTTACTTCTGTCCCTAATCTTCCCATAAACCACTCGCAAATCGGGACGCCAAAACCTTGCTTGGGCCTGTTTAGAATTTCTTTTGGGATAATGTCTTTAACAGATTTTTTAAGGATGTATTTCAATTGTCCATTTTTAATTTTTATTTGTGTCGGAATACTCATGGCCAGTTCAACAAATTTGTGGTCTAAAAAAGGTACTCGACATTCGAGCGAAACCCCCATGCTCATTTTGTCTACCCGCATTAATAACAGTTCTGGCAACCTGATGTTTAAATCGAGATAACTCATCCACTGCAGCGGTGACTTCTCCCAGTTCTTTTTTTGAAACTTTTCATAAATTGGTTTTAATATTTCCGCAGAGGAATAATTTTTGAATTTATTTTTGAGTCGATCAGAGAGGATCTTTTTCTTTTGAGTTTCTGTAAAGGCTTCCGCGCCGCCCCAAAAAATGGGTTCTCGGTCGACCGCTCGGCGTAACCATTCATAGGAGAAAGAACTACTCTGACCAAATAACTCAAGGCCCTTGAGGCCGATCCGTTTGAACATAGCTGGAACCGGCCAAGAATTAAATTTTTCCAAATCAAGAATTATTTTCCATGAAGGATATCCACAGAATAGTTCATCAGCCCCCTCCCCGACCTGGCAAACAATGACATTGTTGTCGCGGGCAAGCTTTGAGACGTAATAAACAGGGACGCAAACTGGATCAGCAATGGGCTCATCTTGAAGATATACCATGGTCGGTAAAAAATTGATAAGGTCATCGACATCTAAAAGAAGTTCATGATGTGATGCATGAATTGTTTTCGCCATTAAACGGGCAAAATCCAATTCGTTAGGATAACTTTTATTATTTCCCTTGTATCCTATAGAAAATGTTTTGACAACTTGATTTTCGCCTTCGGAAAATAAGGCCGCATTGGTACTCGAATCAATTCCTCCAGAGAGGAATACGCCCACTGGAACGTCGCTAACTTTTCTTAACTTTACCGCCATCCGCAATTCATTTAAAAGGCGATCGGCAACTTCTTTTTCAGAAGCATTAATTAATGGCTCTGTGTGATCCAGGATGTCCCAGTAACGTTGTTCAAAGACTTGCCCATTCGGTAGTATTTTTAAATACGTGCCGCTGGGAATTTTAAAGATTCCCTCAAAGAGTGTGTTAGGGGCCGGCACCGTTAAGAATGAGAGATAATGATAGAGCGAATTTTCATTTAGTTTTCTTTCTTGCTGAGGATCCTTGAGGAGGGCTTTAATCTCGGAAGCAAAGGTAACACGGCCATGGTGAAAGCTATAATAAAGAGGCTTAATCCCTATCCTATCGCGGATAAGCCATAATTCATGCTTTTTATTGTCCCAAACAACAATGGCAAACATTCCTCGGAATTTATGGAGGCAATCGATCCCCCATTCTTCAAATGAATGTACAATCACCTCCGTGTCGGAGTGGTCTGTTTTCCAGCGATGATTTCCAGTTTTACTTAACTCCTTACGAATTTCGGCATGATTATAAATTTCTCCATTGAATACTACCCAAAGAGATCCATCTTCATTGCACATAGGTTGAGAAGCATTTTGTGAAAGATCGATGATAGATAAACGACAATGGCCTAATCCTATTTTCTTATCAGGAGATATCCACGTTCCTGCCCCATCGGGTCCGCGATGGGATAATGTCGCCCGCATAGTGTTCATATAAGACTCTTCAATACTAAAGGGGTTATTGTTGAATACTAAAGTTCCGACAATTCCGCACATGCGAGTGATTTGTCAATCATTTTGAATAAGCTCTTCGACCTTAAAACTGATGAACGAAGATTGTATAAGCATCCATAGCGGAATGCTTGGTTCCGATTGATTTTTAAGGCTATTAGCAAACGATAGAAATTCCTCTTTGTGTCCCTTGGACGGAAAGATCGTCTTAGAGGGGGATTCATGGGGAAGACCAACAAACTCTAGGGATTTATAGTCATCAAGCTTAATAATTTTTCCATTAAAATAGATATCCATTTGTTCTTTGGATTCTGCCGTGGAACCAAGGGCCGTATAGACGAGGTTACAAATCGAACCACTTTGGTAATTTATGGTCGCTACAAAATTATCATTTTTTCCATATTGAGGAGATAGTGAGTTGATGGCTACGGCATGGATATCTTTAACTTCACTTTCCGTAAAAAAATTAAAAAGATCATAAATATGGCAAGCCTCTCCTATATTCCTTCCCCCCCCTTCTTTTCCATGAATCCAGTGGTCGCGAGGAATGAAACCGGCATTCATACGGTAATTAATGATGAAAGGACCTTGATTATTTTTTATAACTTGCTTTATTTTTTGAATATAGGGAGAAAAACGTCGGTTATATCCAATGATAAAAGGGACTCGAGAGGTCTCGATAGATTTAACTAATTGCTCAAGTTCTTCATGATTCAGGGCCATAGGTTTTTCAAGAAAGATGGCCTTGCCCGCTTGCGCCGCAGCGATGGCCATAGGTGCATGGAGATGATGGCGGACCGCAATGACAACCATATTAATAGAGGGATCATTTAGGATTTGATGATAATCAGTCGTCGCATAACGAGCCCCATATCGGTGACTCAACGCTTTGATCTTGCTTCCTGTTCTTCCGGCAATAGCCGTAATCTCATAATGTTCCTTCAATTGCATTAAAGTTGGCAATATGACGGATTGAGCAAACTCGCCGCACCCGATAAGACCTACTTTAATTATATTGTTTTTAGTAATGAAAGATGCTGTAACACTACTCTTGGTAGACGGTTCTGCTTCTTTATTGTATTCAATGAGGATAATGATGGGTTTGTCTTTACCACTTTGTAATTCTTCATAGAGTTGCGGGGCATTATTTAACTGACAAGTTTTTTCGATTAACTCATCGAGAAGAAGCCTTTTTTCGGTAAGTAATTTAAGATACGCTTCCATATTTCTATTTTCAGTCCAACGAACGTAGGCATATGGATAATCTATCCCTTTTAATTCATAATCATCGTCATAGCGTCCTGGACCGTAAGAAGTGGAAATGAGAACATCGAGTTCCTTTTTATAAAATTCTTCGCGCTTCAAATGAAGTCCCACATCTCCAACGATAACAACTCTTCCTTTTTTCCGACACATCTTCATCGCGTCATTAATAATATTGTTTTCGGTGCTTGCGGCAGTGATAATAACGGCATCAACACCGTAGCCGTTTGAAAATCGTTTGGTTTCCTCAAGAATATTTTTATCTTGCACATTCACGCCTTGGTCTGCCCCTAGGATAAGTGCTTTATCGATTCGTCTCTGATCATTGTCGATCACTAAGGTGCAACACCCATTTATTTTTAAGAGTTGAGCGGTCAGTTGACCTAACATGCCCATACCAATAACTGCCACAAGTTCTCCTAAATGGACATTGGCACGGCGGAGGCCTTGAATAGCAATACTACCCATTGTTACAGTGGACGCAAGCTGTGTAGAGAGACTGTGAGGGACTTTAACAAGTAAATTTCTCGGCACAGCGATAAATTCCGCATGATTAGCAATACCTGCTCCTGCGCAAGCCACCCTCTCTCCGGCCGCGATATCTTTTATGTTTTTACCAACTTGAAGAACAATTCCGGAGGCCGAATAGCCGATTGGAAACGCAGCACTTTCTATGGCCCTGGCACGTTCGATAAGCGAAGTGGGTCCCTGCGTTCTAAGGAAATCCAAAATAAGTTTCACATTTTCAGGCCGGTTAAAGACTTTTTGGTAAGTGGATTCGCTAGAACGCTTGATGGAGCTTAACTCAGTACCAGAAGAAATGCATGAATAATAAACTTGAACGAGTACTTCATCCTCATTAATAAAGGGTGACGGTGTCTCTTCCAGAATGACTTGTCCTTTTTTAACCATAAGTTGCTTCATGTTTTATCCTAAGCTGTAAAAAAATTAGTTTTCGTTGTCCTGTAAGAAAATATGTTCTCCGTGCTGTATTTGTTGAGAGATTGCATCGATATTGATGTTTCTCATACAATGATAACTTCCGCGGCATGTTGGTATGGTGTATCCGAAGTGCGTACAGGGCGAACATTCAACATTTTCTGTAATTATACTATGCTTTTTTCCCTTGGGTTCCCATTTTTTAAGATTTCCAGGCCCAAAGATAGCCACGACCGGGGTCCCTACCGCACAGGCTAAGTGCATTAGTCCTGAATCAGGTCCGATGAATAATTGGCTTTGTTTGATTAAGGCCGCACTTTGCACTAACGAGATACGGCCGACAAAATTTTTTAAACGGCGGCTATTTACTTTATTTACAATTGCTTCACTATCTCTTTGAACGTCGCGACCCCCTAAGAGGATGATGGTCATATTTTTTGCGAGCAGGTCTTTGATTAAGGATAGGCTTTGTTTTTCTGTCAGGCGTCGTTCGGGAATGCTGGCTCCTAAGAAAAGTGAAACGCCGCGAAAGACAGATTGCTGTTGTGCCCAATGCAAGGACTTTTCCGGTAAGGTATAACAGGCATTGATGTCCTTGATCGCATCAAGCTCAGGGAACAAAAATTTGAAGAGATTTTTCAAATTATCTAATTCATAGCCGTTCATTTCATAATTCACACGATAATTATAAAGTTTGGTACGCCTTTCCCGTGTGGCAAAACCGCTGCTAATTTTTGGTTTTAAAAAGTAAGCGGTTATGGCACTTAAATAATGCCACTGCTCCGTATCGATAACGGCATCGTACTGATTTTTAAATACAGAGAAGAGCTCTTTAAGGTCATCATATTTATAAACGTTAAGATTAAGATAAACTTGGGAGGAAAAAATTTCCGCATTGCGTTTTTCACAGAGAATATCGATTATTAACTTGGGATTTTTGGCGTGAATATGCTTTATAATGGGAAGCAAAAAAACAGCATCCCCTATCCCCCCTGGTCGGATGATAAGGATTTTATCGATGCCTTCCTGCTTGTACTCTTGCGATTGTTTAGGTGGCAACAAAAATGCCATCACCGAACCAATAATATAATCAAGGGACTTGATAAATTTTATTTTCGGAGATCCAGATGATTTTAGAATTGCATAGAGACCGATTTTAATTTTGGAATTGGACATATAGTTCCCCATATTGCGGGCCAACTTCTTTATTCTTTAGGAGTTCAAGCATTTTAGCCGGTGGAAGCCACTCCGCTAACATAAATTCTGTTGCTCCCTCCCATCTTGTATAGTTATAGGACGGACTCCCAAGTTTTGTAAGATATTCAATGCATTCGTAAATCATCTTCATACCCTCTGGTGCGAGTTCTAACGAGAGCATGGGAAGCGGCTGGCTTAATCCTTTAAGAACATTGATTTCATAACCTTCCACATCGATCTTGCAGAATTGAGGTTGTCCATAAATTTTAATCAATTCATCCAGCGTGGTTGTTTCAACCGTAATTGATTTGTTCCAGGTAAAGGACGCCGCACGTTCGCTTTTTTTCGAACGCTGGATCCATTCTTCGGATAAGCTCGACAAGGCATTAGATTCACAAATATACATTTCTTGTCGGCCATTCTTACAATTCAATGCTTTATTGATAATTATAACATTTTTATTAAAACGGTATTTGAATCGTAAAAAGTTCAAGCATTCTGGGTGTGGCTCAATCACGACCACGCGCGCCCCTAGCTTAAGAAAAACGTCTGTTTTTCGGCCGATATTGGCCCCGACATCAAAGCACAAACTGTCTTTCTTAATAAAGGAAGAGTAAAAGTTGAGGAGGGTCGGATTGCGAATTTCCAGCTGGTAATATAAGGAGCGGGCAATATTATAAACCCCAAACGAATTTAATAGGCGTATTTTGGTACTTACTTTCATAAAGCATTTATGGGGAACTATAAATCAGAAAGCCAACGTAAAGAATCCATAGAAGCACATTGATTAATAAGGGGGCATCGGTTGATAGGATCTCCCCTGGTTCATCACCTAATTTTTTCACATGAACCAAATAGAGATAGCGGAATATCCCATAAATTACAAACGCAACGGAGTAAATCATGTTTTGATTCCCGATGCGTTGCACGATATCGCTGGAAATGGTGTATAAGCCATAAAAAGCGATGGCCAAAGTGGAGCAGATGATAATAATCTGATCCAACAAATAGGATGTGTAATGGGCGAGGACACTTCTATGTTCGGAGGCCTTCTCTTTTAGGGTGGAAATTTCATAGCGACGTTTTGTAAATCCTAAAAATAGAGCTAAAAGGAAGACGCACATCTGCAACCATACCGAGGGAGGAACACCCGCTGCCAGCGAACCAGCTAAAATACGGATTTGAAAACCGATAGCCACAAAAATGACATCCAAAATGACAATCATTTTTGTGTAATAATTATATATGAGATGGATGGCTATATAAAAAATCGCAATAAAAAGAATAGCAGCACTAATCTTATAGCAGATAAAAAGTCCAATACCCATAAATATTACAATCAAACTAAAAATTGTTGATGAGGGAATATGAGTTTGTGCTAAGGGCCTATGAGCCTTTTTGGGATGAAGTTTATCTTTTTCCCTATCCTT
>Ga0114945_10000067_pt1 | contig 57205 bp, 57 predicted proteins | sample OV2TP3_FD_87194 | JGI IMG/M metagenome (GOLD analysis project Ga0114945, IMG submission 87194) | Hot spring microbial communities from Beatty, Nevada to study Microbial Dark Matter (Phase II) - OV2 TP3 | ecosystem: Environmental > Aquatic > Thermal springs > Hot (42-90C) | place: USA: Beatty... | reverse complement strand
TCCGCTTCAACCGTCGCCGCACCCCGATGGCGGCCTTTCAGACGCTGCTGGGCCTCGGCGCCCAGCGGGCGCCGACCACCTACCGCCAGTTGTATGATGTGGAGTCAACCGGATAAGCAACTCAGACATTATGACTTCCGCGAGGAGAGGCTGACCTCCGGCTCAGCGCGGGTTAGCCTCTCGGCCAGGCAGCGGCCATCTCGTGCAGGCTGCCATGGAGAAACTGCCCCCCGAATGTCGCCCGGGGTGCGCCGAGCGCCGACTGCAGCAGACCAATGTCGCGGATGCCCGGCCGGCCGCCATACCGCTCGATCTGGTCCGCGTGGAGCGCCAGGACCTCGTCGAGCGTGAGGAAGCCGACCTTCACTCCTCAGCCAGTCGTCGGAAGACGCCTCCGTACTGCCGGTGGGCCTCTTCGACAATCCGCTTGAGCCTGGCGGTCCGCCGCCTGTCACGGACCGGAGAGATCACGATGACGTCCCCGTCCGTCGACACCTCGAGCGGCGTCCCGGCATCGATCTCGAGGCGATCGAGGATGGGCTTGTCCAGCACGAGCGCCAGGCTGTTGCCCGTCTTGGTCAGCTTCTTCACCATGGGTGAAGCCCCCGTGCGGACACTATGGCATGCGGGTCCGTACGGGTCAATCCTACGCGCCCCACGAGTTCGTCGCGCGCCTCGTGGCTACTTCAGGTACTTCCGGGCGTACCGGGCGACACAGGCCGCCTCCAGCTCGGCGGGATCGGCCCAGCGCCCGGCGAAGCGCGCCGGCGAGAGCGGACCGAGGTCGGGGTCGCTCCGGCCGTCGAGGATGAGGTCGGCGAGCGCGCGTCCCGCCGCGGGCGAGAGCGTGAGCCCACCGACGCAGCACCCTGAGGCGACGTAGAACCCTTCGAGGCCAGGAACGACGCCGAGGAGCGGGTAGCCGTCCGGCGTCATCGTCGGCAGGCCTCCGCGAAGCTCCCGCACCCGCGCCGTGCGGAGGACCGGGAAGCGCACCGCGACCTCGTCCACGAGCGACCGGAGGACCCCGAGGTCCAGCTCGAGGTCGTCGATCGCAAAGCCGGGCTTGAGGCTCCCCGGCTCGACGACGCGCGGCGCGTCCTCGTAGCCGCCGAAGAGGAGCCCGCCCCGGTCGTGGCGGACGTACACGCTCGCCTCGAGGAGCCGCACGACCGGCTGGAGGGGCTCGACGCCCGCGATCGGCTCGGTCACGAAGAGCTGGTGGCGGACCGGAACGAGCGGGAGGTGGATTCCCGATTCCGCCGCGATCCGCGGTGCCCAGGCGCCGGCCGCGTCCACGACGGCGGGCGCACGGATCTCCCCACGCGTCGTCACGACGCCAGCGACCCGGCCGCCCTCGCGCAGGATCTCCGTGACACGCGTGTGCGGCCACGCGCGCGCTCCCAGCTCCGCCGCGCGCTCGGCGAAGCCCAGGGCGACGCCCGAGGGATCGAGCCAGCCGTCGCTCGGGACGTAGCCGATCGCGCGCGCCGGGCCCGGCACGAAGTGGGGCGCGAGCCGGGCGGCCTCGGCCGGCGGGATCAGCTCGGCCTCGATCCCGAGTCCGCGGGCCACCGCGAGGTCGGCGTGGAGCCGCGCCTCCCCGGTCGCGGTGTAGGCCGCCTTGAGGCTCCCGGAGCGGTGGAACCCGATCGGGCGGCCGATCTCGCTCTCGAAGCGCTCGAGGGCGTCCACCGCCTCGTGGCGGAGCCGCGCCATGAGCGGGGTCGCGGCCGCCTTGCTCGTGAGCCCCGCCGCGCGCGGCGAGGTCTGGGAGCCGAGGGCGTGCTGGTCGAGGAGGAGGACGTCTGTCCCGCGCCGCGCGAGGTGGTAGGCGGTGGCGGCGCCGAACGCCCCCGCGCCGATGACGACGACGGCCGCCGTTTCCACGGCCTCAGCCGGTGGTGAAGATCAGCTCCGGCAGGAACGCGGAGACGATCCAGTTCGGGGCGTCCACGATCTCGCTGATCTTGAGGTCCACCGCGACGCTGGCGAGCACGTAGGCTTCCTCCCGCGTGAGCCCCCGCTCGGTGGTGATATGGTCGAGCATGTGGCGGACCGCCTGCTGGGCCGCCGCGAAGAGGTCGGGACCGTGGGCGGTCGTGACGTAGTGCGGCCCCAGCTCGAGGGCCGACGCGGGCCGCGCGGGGAGCCGGAACTGGGGCTCGTAGAGCGCCCGGCCGCGGCGGAGGTCGAAGCGGAGCGTCACCCGCGCCGCCATCTCGACGGCGCTGATGCAGACCTCGCCGTCACCCTGCGCCCCGTGGCCGTCGCCGACGCTGAAGAGCGCCCCCTCCACCCAGACGGGGAGGTAGAGCGTCGTCCCGGCCGTGAGCTGCCGGATGTCCATGTTGCCGCCGTTCTTCCGGGGGGGCATCGTGCTGAAGGTCCCGGGCTCGTCCAGCGCGACCCCCATGACGCCCGGGAAGGGGGCCAGCGGCACGGCGATCCCGCGCCCTGTGCGGGCGTGGGTCCCGTCCGAGAGATCCCAGATCTGGAGGTAGGGCTTCGGAAACTCCTCCTCCGGCAGGAGCCCGCGTCCCGGGCGGACGTGCGTCCAGCCGAACGCCGCCGCCGGTCGCACGTCCAGGATCTCGACGACCAGGACGTCGCCCGGGCGCGCGCCCGCGACGCGGACCGGCCCCGTCAGGGGGTGCCCGCGGAACGGCCCGCGGGCCGCGACGTCGGCGGCCGTCGAGGCCGCCGTGTAGTAGCCGTCGGCCGCGTCGCGCGTGTCGAAGACGACCGTGTCCCCCGGCGCGATGGTGAGCCGCGGCGGAATCCCGTTGTTCCACTCGTAGTGGACCAGGCTCGCGTCGAGGTGATGTGTTCCCGCCATCACTCCCCTCCCCGGACCACCGGCGGGACCCGCTCGGCCCACGGCGCCGCGGCCTCGAAGGCTGCGGCTGCCCGCAGCACGGCCGCCTCGTGGCGCCGCCGGCCGACGATCTGGAGACCCACGGGCAGCCCGTTCCGGCTGAACCCGCACGGCACCGAGATCGCCGGGAGCCCGGTGACCGTGATCGCGTAGGTGAGGTACGCCCACTGGATGTAGTGGTCGAGCGGCTTCCCGTTGATCTCGGTCGGGTACGGCTGCTCCACGGGGAACGGCTCGACCGGCGCCGTCGGCAGGATCAGGAGGTCGAAGCGCTCCATGAACGCCCGCACCCGGTGCCAGAGGACCGTTCGGAGTTTCTCGCCGCGGGCGATCGCCTGAGGGGTGAGGCCGAGCCCCTGCTCGATGTTCCAGACGAGGCCTTTCTGCAGCTCCTCGCGCCAGCGGGGGAGCTTGTCCGCGTGGAGCGCGACCATGCTGAGCCCGCGCGTCCCGGCCACGATCTCCGGGACCTCCCCGAAGTCGGGACAGGCCGCCTCGACGCGGGCCCCGAGGGAGCGGAAGACGCGCGTCGCGCCCTCGCAGACCCGCACGACCTCGGGTTCGATGGGGAGGAGACCATTGAGGTCCGGCGTCCACGCGATCCGCGAGCCCCGGATGGACGGCGCCCGGACCGCGCGCAGGAACTCCCGGGGGTCCGCGGCGTAGGAGATCGGCGCGCGGTCGTCGGGACCCGCGATGACCGAGAGCATGAGCGCCGTGTCCGCCACACTCCGCGCCATGGGCCCCTGGACGGAGAGCGTGTCCCAGCCGAGCTCCTTCGGATAAACGGGGACGAGCCCCGCCGTGGTCCGGAAGCCGACGACCCCGCAGAAGGCGGCGGGGAGGCGGAGCGAGCCCCCGAGGTCGGAGCCCTGCGCGAGCGGGCCCATCCCCGTCGCCAGGGCGACCGCCGCGCCCCCTGAGGAGCCCCCGCAGGTCAGCGCGAGGTTCCAGGGGTTCCGCGTCGGTCCGAAGACGGCGTTGAAGGTGTTCCCGCCCGCCCCGAACTCGGGCGTGTTGGTCTTCCCGACGACGATGGCGCCCGCCGCCTTCAGGCGCTCGACGATCAGGGCGTCCTCGTCGGGGACGTGGTCGGAGAAGATCTTCGAGCCCCAGGTCGTCCGGATCCCCCGGGTCGCCACGAGGTCCTTGATCGAGACCGGGACCCCGTGGAGCGGCGGGAGCGTCGCGCGGCGCTTGAGGGCCGTGGTCGCCGCGCGCGCCGCCCGCAGCGCCTCGTCCCGCGCCAGCGTCACGTACGCGTTGAGCCGCGGGTTCAGCCGGTCGATCCGGGCGAAGACGGCCTCCATCACCTCGAGCGGCGAGGCTTGCCGCGCGCGGTAGAGCCGCGCGAGCGCGGTCGCGGGAGCGAAGCAGAGGTCGCGGTCAGCCACGTTCGGCCTCCTCCGGGGGTCAGACATACCCCGGCCCGTCGATGACGGGATGGGCGGCGAGGAAGCGCTCGTCCACCTCGACGCCGAGACCCGCCTTCTCGAGCGGGCGGACGCAGCCCTCGGCGTCGAGGTCGCAGGGCCTCGAGGTCAGCTCGTCGCGGAAGAGGTTCCCCTTCGAGACGTCCGCCTCGAAGTAGCCGGCGTTCTCGATCGCCGCGAGGAAGTGGATGCTCGCCGCCATGTTGAGCCCGGTCATGGAGGTGTGCGGGTGGATCGGGAGCTTCCACGCCGAGGCGAGGGCCGCGATCCGGAGGGCCTCGGTGACGCCCCCGGTCTTCGAGAGGTCCGGCTGGAGGATCGAGACGACGCGGTCCTCGATCAGCCGCGTGAACTCGAAGCGCGTGTAGTGATTCTCGCCGGCCGCGAGGGGGACCCGCCCGAAGGTCGCGGCCATCGCGTAGCTCCGGTGGTCGTGCGCCGGGAACGGCTCCTCGAGCCAGCCGACGCCGTGGGCCTCGAGGCCCGGCATCGCGCGGCGCGCGTCGGCGACCGAGTAGCCGGTGTTCGCGTCCGTGAGGATCACGAGGTCCGGGAAGGCCTGGCGCACGGCGGCGACGCGCGTGAGGTCGCGCGCCGGCGTGTCCCCGACACGGAGCTTCACCGCCCGGAACCCCGCGGCGACGAGGGCCCGCACCTCCTCGACGAGCGCAGCCGGCTCCTGCCAGCCGAGCGAGACGCCGCCGGCGTACGCCGGAATCGGGCGCGAGGCGCCGCCGAGGAGGCGGTAGAGCGGCCAGCCCGTGGCCTTCCCGCGGAGGTCCCAGAGGGCCATGTCGATCCCGCTCAGCGCGATCGCCGCGGCGGCGCCCATCCCGTGGCTCCCGAGCTGCATCCGGTAGACCTTCGCCCAGACCCCGACCACGTCGGCGGCGTCCAGGCCGACGACGAGCTGCCGGAGCGTCGTGTTGACGAGCTGGGCGACGGCGCCCGGGGCGCGCCCGTGGTGGGCCTCCCCCCAGCCGACGAGGCCGTCGTCGGTCGTCACCTGGACCACGACGGCGTCGCGCTTGACCGCGCGCCCGATCCCGAGCGTCACGCTCGCGCCGGGCGGGACAGGGAACGACGTTGCGTAGGCGTGGACATCGCGGATCGGCATCGGGCCCACGCGCCGATCCTCACACGAGCCCCTGCGCGCGGTCAACGGGGCGGCCGTTGACGGGGCTGCGGGCGCGTGCGACCTTGAGGCCGTGCGAACGCGGCCCACCGCCCCTGCCCTCTGGGTCCTTCGGCGTCGCCGGCCGTCGGCGGCGACGGCCGACGTGGAGGCCGAGCGCCGCGCCCGGTACGCGGCGATGGAGCCCGGGGAGCGCCTCCGGCGCGCCCTTCGCCTCTCCTCCTTCGTCCTCCGGCTTCGCGCCCCACGGCGTCCATGACCGGCGACGCCCGGTTCGAGGAGACGCTCGAGGGGGTGCTCGCGGTGCTCCGCCGAACCGGGATCGCCCACGCGCTGATCGGCGGGCTCGCCGTGGCCGCGTGGGGCGCGCCCAGGGCCACCGAGGACATCGACCTCCTCGCGGATGCCACGCGCTCGCCGCAGCTCGACACGACGCTCCGCCAGGCCGGCTTCGAGCCCGAGTGGCGGCGCGGCGGGCCCGACGATCCCGTCCCCCTGCTGCTCCGTCTGACCCAGCCGGCCGGAGGCCCCGAGGTGGACGTGGTCTGTGCCACCACGGCTTGGGAGCGCGAGGCGCTCGGGCGCGCGACTCGCATCCGGATCCCGGGTGGGTCCGAAGTGCCGGTGGTGGCCGTCGAAGACCTCATCGTCCTCAAGCTCCTGGCGGGCGGCCCCGGCGACCTCGCCGACGTGGCCGATCTCCTGACCCGCTCCGGGCCTCATCCCGACCTCGACGAGCGCGCCTCGGCACGCGGCGTCCTGAAACTCCTCCGGCAGGTTCGCGAGTCGCTTGGCTGAGTGCGGGAGAGCGAGGGGCCAAGGCTGGCGACATCCCTGTGGAGCAGGCCACCAAGTTCGAGGTCGTCGTCAACGGCAAGACTGCCCGGGCGCTCGGTCTGAGCCTTCCCGAGTCCATCCGAATCCGGACCAACAGGATCATCGAGTGACCGGCCCCGGGTTCCGAGAGGCCTACACGAACTTCGGCATCAGCAGGCGCGGGATGAACAGGATCACGTCGGGGAACAGGATCACGAGGAACAGGACGAAGAGCATCGGCATGAGGATGATCACGACGTCCCTGAAGGCCTCGGAGACCTTGATCCCCGCGATGTGGCAGTCGATCAGGAGGCAGAGGCCGTAGGGCGGCGTGACGAGGCCGAACGCGAGCGAGACGACGCCGATGATCGCGAAGTGGATCGGGTGCATCCCGACGCTCTGGGCCACCGGCGCCAGCAACGGCCCGATGATGATGATGGACGGCACCGCGTCGATGAAGCAGCCGATGAACAGGAACGCCGCGGCCTCGATGAGCCCGACGCTGGTCACCCCCGCGCCCCACCGGGCCAGGTAGGCGACGATCGTCTTCGGGATCTGGTAGTAGGCGAGGAGCCAGCCGAAGGCCGACGCGGTGCCGATGTTGAAGAGCGAGATGGAGGCGAGCCGCGCCGTCTGGTAGAGCACCGAGCGGATCTCCCGCACGCCCAGGGTGCGGTAGACGATCAGGCCGACGGCCAGGCAGTACAGCACCGCGATGACCGACGCCTCGGTCGGCGTCACGAAGCCGCCGACCACGCCCCCGATGACGATGACCGGCGTCAGGATTGCGAACGTGGCGCCCCCGAGGGCCCGCCAGAACTCGCGGAGCGTCGCCCGGGCGTAGATCGGGTAGTTGCGGATCCGGGCGTAGACGAACGTGGCGGCCATCTGGGAGGAACCGACCATGATCCCGGGGACGATGCCGGCCAGGAACAGCGCCCCGATGGAGACCGACATCACCCCGCCCCAGATCACCATGAGGATGCTCGGCGGAATGATGACCCCGATGACGGACGAGCAGGCCGTGATGGCGACGGTGAAGCTCGGGTCGTACCCCTGCTTGCGCATCGCCGGGATGATGAGCGAGCCCTCGCCCGCCGCGTCGGCCGTCGAGGAGCCGGAGATCCCCGCGAAGATCATGCTGACGACCACGTTGATGTAGGCGAGGCCCCCGCGGAACTGGCCGACGAGGCAGCGGGTGAGGTCCACGAGCCGCTCGGTGATCCCCGCCGAGTTCATTAGGTTCGCAGCCAGCACGAAGAAGGGGACCGCGAGGAGGATGAAGGCGTTGTAGGCCTTCGTCATCTCCCCGAGCATCAGGATCGGCGTCAGGCGCTCGTCGAGGGCGAAGATCGGCAGGCAGGCGAGCCCGAGGGCGAACGCGACCGGCACCCGCAGGAGGACGAGCGTCCCGAAGGTGCCGAACATGATGGCCGCGACCTCACCGGCCGACAAGGTGATCTCCCCGCAGCACCGCCAGGGCCTCGTGGTCCCCGCGCAGCACCGCGATCGCGGCGAGGATGCGCTCCCCGAGGAACGCGACCCACGTGAGGCCCGCCAGGAGGTACGCCCCGTGGATGAACACCATGTTGATGCCGGTCAGCTCGGAGGTCTGCGTGTAGCCGAACGCGGCGTAGCGCCAGCCGTACCAGACGAACACGAGGGCGAAGACGAGCATGAAGAGGTAGACGATCAGCTTCATGATCGCCTCGCCGCGCGGGCTCTGCGGCGCCGGCAGGACGTCCACCTCGAAGTGGGTGCCCTCGCGCACGGCGATCATCGCCCCGACCAGGATGATCCAGATGAAGCAGAAGCGCGCGGCCTCTTCCGTCCAGATGTAGCGCGGGATCAGCCCGGTGTAGCGGGAGACGATCTGGAGCGTGACGGGCACGATCATCAGGCCCATCAGCGCCGTCACGAGGAACTGGAGGACGCGGAAGTAGCCGTTCAGGACCGTGTGCAGGTACCGACGTCGGGGCATGGGCGATCCCTGTCGGTGCGGGGAAAAATCAGGTCCCCGGCCGATCGAGCCGGGGACCTGATCGGTTGGTCAGCTTCGCCCCTCGAGGGCTACTTCACCGCGTTGATGTTCGCCAGCACTTTGTCCGCCCCGATCTCCTTCGCGAACGCCTCCTTCACGGGCGCGGCCAGCTCCAGGAGCTTTCCGCGGTCGGTGAAGGGGTGCATGCGGATCTTGCCCTCGGCCTTGAAGCGCTCGAGGATCTTGTCGTCCTCCCGGCGCTCCCAGTCGCGACCCCAGGCCGCCCCGTCCCTCCCGGCCTTGATGATGGCATCCTGGAGCTCCTTCGGGAGCTTGCGGAAGGTCTTCCCGGAGAAGCAGAGCGGCCGGATCGTGATGGCATGCTGGGTCTGCGAGATCTCGGGCGCGACCTCGTGCCACTTCATCTGGGACCAGCCGGGGCTCTCGTTCTCGCCGGCCTGGATCACGCCCGTCTGGACGGCGTTGTATACCTCGTCGTAGGCGATGACCGTCGGGGCGGCCGTGATCGCCTGGAACATGCGCGTCTGGATCGGCGCGCCCATCACCCGGATCGGGAGGGCCTTCAGCTCCTCCATGTTCCGCACGGGCTTCCTCCCGACGATGTTGCGGACGCCCCCGCCCGCGTAGCCGATCAGCATGACGTCGGCCTTGGCCAGGACGTCGTCCGCGATCGGCTTCAGCGCCTCGCCGGTCGACAAGACCTTGTTCCAGTGGGGGATGTCGCGGAACAGGAAGGGCATGTCCATCAGCGTCGCCTGCTTGGAGAAGGTGGCCATGTGCGAGGGCGCGACGATCGCGTAGTCCACCGAGAGGCCCTGGCTCATGTAGGCGAAGTAGTCCTTCTCGAGGCCCAGCTCCCGGTTGCGGTGGAGGACGAAGTTCACCGGCCTCCCGTAGTAGTACTGGACCCGCTCGGCGAACTTCAGCATCGTCTGGTTGAAGGAGTGGTTGTCGTCGAACTGGCTCGCCCCCTTGAGCGTGATGGTCTGCGCCCCCGCCGGCGCGCCGAGGACGGCCGCCAGCAGCAGGGCGAGACCCAGGACCAGAACCGCTCGCGCGCACTTGCCGGTCATATCGGGTTCCTCCCCGTGCGGCGCGTCGTCCGCCGCACGATCGTCAGAAGGCCGGAAGGCCAGGATGCAGGAGCCGCGCTGCGTATCTATCCCACACGGAGGCGACGCTCGTCAAGATGCCCGGGGTGGCCGCCCTCGGTCCCAAGCCAGTCCGACGGGCAGGTGCAGCCGGAGTCGAGGCCCCCGGCGACCCAGACGGACCCAGGTCCGGTAGATCCCGTAGTTGCCCTCTATCCTGGCGAAGAGCTAGACCGCCCGTTACGACGGCAGATCCTCGAGCCGGACACCGCGACCGCTCCTGAGGGCGTCTCGCGCCTCCGCTATTCGTCGCAGGAACTCGGGGTGGTGCTCCAACCGATAGTCGAACCAGTCGTCCTCGGTCTCGAAGCCGATCAGCACGCCGGCCGGCTTCCCGTGCCGCGTGATGAGGATCTCCTCGGACTCGGCCAAGCGCAGAAATCGCGACAGGTCGTCCTTGACCTCAGCCAGGGCCGCCTCGCGCACCGGGCGTCCCGTGCTCGGCAAGCCAGCTTGCCGCTTCGGCTTTCGTGACGATCGCGAGAACTTCGACGGCTTCACGCGTGACGTCATAGAACACCCTCACTTCCCCAACCCGCAGGCGATACTGCGGCTGGCTCAAGCCCCGCAGACGTTTGATCCGGCCCTTGCTCACCCGCGTGGGCTCGTGCCGCAAGTGCCGTTCGAGGGCGTCCCGCACTTCGGCCCGGCGGTAGGCCGGCAGAGACCTGTAGGCCTTGGCCGCCTCGGGGGCCAGGACGACCTCGTACCGCATTCTGGCCATAATATAGCCAGATTCGACACCGTGGTCAAATCCGACCGCTGCGGTCTAACGCCGCGGATAAACCGTGGCGCGGAGCGCGGCGAGCGGGGCGGGCATCCGACTCCTGGCGAAGCCAGCGAGTCGGGTCGGGCGGCAAGACCCCCGCAGCGGGGATTACGAGTAGTCCGGGCTCTCCCGGGGCTGCCCTCAGTACGAGCGCGGCAGCTCCAGGACGTGCTCGGCGACGAAGTTGAGGATCATCTCGCGCGAGATCGGCGCGGTGCGGAGGAGCCGCGCGCCTTCCCACGCGTGGATGATGTCGTACTCCTCCGAGAAGCCGTAACCCCCCAGTGTCTCGATCGCGCGGTCGGCGGCCTTCACGCCGACCTCGGCGGCCATGTACTTCGCCATGTTCGCGTAGGTCCCGGTGACCTGGGGCGGGTCCCCGCGGTCGAAGGACCACGCCGCCCGGTAGGTCAGGAGGCGCACCGCGTCCAGCTCGATCCGCACCTCCGCGAGGGGGTGGGCGAGGCCCTGGTGGGTGCCGATCGGACGGTCGCCGAAGACCTTCCGCTCCCGCGCGTACTCGCAGGCCCGCCGGATCAGGTACGCCGTGCTCCCGCAGGAGGAGGCCGCCGCGAGGATCCGCTCGGGGTTCAGCGAGTTGAACAGCGCCGCCATCCCCTGGTGCTCCACGCCGACCAGGTTCTCCGCGGGCACCCGCACCTTGTCGAAGAAGAGCAGGAACTGGTTGAACCCCTCGATGCCGTGCATCGGGAGGACGCGCTTCTCGAGACCAGGCGAGTCCGTCGGCAGGACGAAGAGCGAGAAACCGTGGGCCTTCGGGAGCTTCTTCGCCGCGACTTCCTCGTAGGGGATGCTGCGGGTGACGAGGAGCATGTAATCGGCGGCGTCCACGCCCGTGATGAAGACCTTGCTGCCGGTGATCTCGTAGTGGTCCCCGAGCCGCCGCGCCAGCGTCCGGATCCGGAAGGAGTTGCTCCCCGCGTCGGGCTCGGTGATCGCGAAGCAGAACTTCAGCTTCCCCGAGGCGATGTCGGGGAGGAAGCGCTTCTTCAGCTCCGGCGAGCCGTTCCGGAGGATGCAGAGGGCGTCCATGCCCGTGAGCACCATCATGGTGTTCGATCCGATGCCGCTCGACCCGAGCTCCTCGAGGGCGAGGCAGAGGCCCAGGAGCCCGAGCCCCGAGCCCCCGTACTCCTCGGGGACCAGGCTTCCCATGAGCCCCGCCTCGGCGAGGGCGTCCCACAGCTCCGGCGGGTAGCGCTTCTCCCGCTGCATCAGCGCGCGGAACTCGTGGCGGCGCGGCTCGAAGCGCGCGACGATGTCCCGGATCACCTTCTGGATCAGCTTCTGCTCTTCCGTCAGCTCGAAGTCGAGCGCCATGGCGTCCCCCGGGCTCACAGTCTAGGCCCCGCGCCCCTCAGGAGGCAAGGAGGGTCTCCAGGGCGGCGGCCAGGCGGTCGTAGTCGTCGGGCGCGTTGTAGAGCTGGGCGGAGACGCGGATGAGCCGCCGCGGCGGCACGGGCCAGGCCGCCACCGGTACCTCGATGTCGAAGCGGTCGAAGAGGGCGTCCTGGAGCGGGTCGCGGAGTCCGCGGGCAATCGGCGCCGCGGTGGGCGCGTCCGGCAGCGACAGCGCCGCGAGCGAGCCGATCATCGCATCGGGGCACGGCAGCGCGATGCCGAGCGCGTCGGCAAGCGTCCGCCGCGCCACGAGCGCCGTCGCGCGGTTCCGGGTCTGGAGCTCCGGCCAGCCGCCCGGCAGGAGGCCGCCCAGGTAGCGGATCGCCTCCGGGATCACGAGGCAGGCCGTGGGGTCGTCGGTGCCGGTCCAGTCGAACTCGAGCCGGAAGCGCGACCGGTCGCGCCGCGGCGAGTTCGCGCCGTGACTGATCGTGAGGGGCCGGATCCCGGCCTGCCGGTCCCGCCGGACGTGGAGGAACGCCGCGCCCTTCGGCGCGCAGAGCCACTTGTGGGCATTCCCGGTGTAGTACGCCGCGCCGAGCGCCCGGATGTCCAGCGGAACCATGCCGGGGGCGTGGGCGCCGTCCACGAGCGTGTCCACGCCGCGCGCCTCCAGCTCCGCGACGAGGCGCGCGATCGGAAAGACGATCCCGGTCGGGCTGGTCACATGGTCGAGGAGCGCGAGCTGGGTCCGCGGCGTCACCGCACCGAGCACCGCCCCCACCACCTCGTCCGGCGAGGCGATCGGGAACGGCACGCGGGCGACGGCGACGCGGGCGCCCGCCCGCCCGGCGGCGGCCTTCGACGCGTTCCGACAGGCGTTGTAGGCGTGGTCGGTCGCCAGGATGTCGTCCCCCGGCTGAAACGCGAGCGACCGCACGACCGTGTTGACGCCGGACGTCGCGTTCGGGACGAACGCGAGGTCGTCCGGGTCGGCGCCGACGAACGCGCCGAGGGCCGCCCGCGCCGACTCGAGAAGCCCGTCCAGCTCCCGGGAGAGGAAGCGCACGGGCTCGGCTTCCATCCGCTCGACGAGGCGCCGCTGCGCCTCGAGGACGGCGATGGGACAGGCCCCGAACGCGCCGTGGTTGAGGAACGTCGTGGCGGGGTCGAGCGGCCAGAGCCGGGCCCACTGAGAGCGCGGCATACGGCCTTCAAGGGTACCACCGACCGGCCCCCTCACCCTGCCCTCTCCCCCAAGGGGGAGGGAAAGCGACCGCGGTTGCGCCGCGCGCCCGAACCGGCGATGATCGTCCCCGCAATGAGAGTGGCGACGTGGCACGGCGAGACGCGCTTCACCCTCGACGACGTCCCGGACCCGGCGCCGGGTCCGGGCCAGGTGCTGATCTCCGTCCACACGGCGGGAATCTGCGGGAGCGACATCCACGCGACCCAGGGGCTCTTCCCCGTGACGCCGCCCCGGGTGATGGGCCACGAGTACAGCGGCGTCGTCGTGGACGTCGGCAAGGGCGCGCCGCGACGGCTCGTCGGCCGCCCGGTGGCCTGCGAGCCGAACTACGGCTGCGGCCGCTGCGCGGAGTGCCGGGACGGCCGCCAGAGCCAGTGCGCAAGCTGCGTCCGCGTCGGCGGCTTCGCCGAGCGCGCGGTGCTGCCGGCCCGGTGTGTCCACCCGCTGCCCGAGGGCCTCGATCCCGCCACCGCCGCCCTCGCCGAGCCCGCCGCCTGCTGTCTGGCCGGCCTCGAGATGTTCCAGATGCCGCGAAACGCGACGGTCCTCGTGATCGGCGGCGGCGTGATGGGACTCCTCACGCTCGCCCTGGCGCGCGCGCGGGGCGCCGCGCGGGCGATCCTCTCCGACCCGATCGCGAGCCGCCGCGAGCGGGCGCGGCGCCTCGGCGCGGACGTCGTCGTGGACCCGACGCGCGAGGAGCTCAAGGCCGTCGTGGCGCAACTCACCGACGGCCGCGGCGTGGACCTGGCCTGCGAGGCCGTCGGGGTGCCGGATCTCGTGGCCCAGGCCGTCGCGCTGACGCGGCCGCGCGGCTTCGTCCAGCTCGTCGGCGTGTGCCCCGTGGGGAGCCGCCTCCCGGCCGACCTCTACGACGTCCACTTCCGGGAGCTCACGATCCGGGGGGCGTATGGCCGCGGCACCGCGTTCCGCCGGGCCCTCGCGCTGCTCCCGAAGCTCGGGGTCGAGGATCTGCTCACGGCGCGCTTCCCGCTCGAGCGGATCACCGAGGCCTTCGCCCACGCCACGGCGGGGCACGGGATCAAGACCGCGATCACGCCCGGCGAGATGGGGTAGGATCGAAGACCATGAAAGCCATGGTCGCGACCCGGTGGTGCGAGCCGGCGGAGCTCGAGTACCGGGACGTGCCCGATCCCCGGCCGGGCCCCGGCGAGGCGCTGGTCGAGGTTCGGGCGATCGGCTGCAACTTCCCCGACCTCCTGATGGTCCAGGGGAAGTACCAGGTCAAGCCGCCGCTGCCCTTCAGCCCGGGCCACGAGGTGGGGGGCGTCGTCCGCGAGGTGGGGCCCGGCGTCACGCGCGTCCGCCCGGGCCAGCGCGTCCTCGCGATGCTCCGCTGGGGCGGCTACGCGGAGGCCGTGATCGCGCCGGTCGCGCACGCCTACCCGATCCCCGAGAGGATGAGCTTCGAGGAGGCGGCGGCCTTCGGTCTCGTCTACCAGACGGCGTACTGCGCGCTCGTCCACCGCGCCGCCCTCCAGCCCGGCGAGTGGCTCCTCGTCCACGGCGCGGCCGGCGGCGTCGGGCTTGCCGCCGTGCAGGTCGGCCGGGCCCTCGGGGCGCGCGTCATCGCGACGGCGAGCACGGCGGAGAAGCTCGAGATCGCGCGGCAGGCGGGCGCCGAGGTGCTGATCGATTACCGGACCGGGGAGTGGGTCGACCGGGTCAAGCAGGCGACCGGAGGGGCGGGTGCCGACGTCATCTACGACCCGGTGGGCGGGGAGGTCTTCGATCTGTCGAGCAAGTGCATCGCGTTCGAGGGCCGGCTCCTCTCGATCGGGTTCGCCGGCGGGCAGATCCCCTCGATCGCCGTCAACCGGGTCCTCATCAAGAACTTCAGCGTCGTCGGGGTCCACTGGGGGCTCTACCAGCAGCGCGGCTCGCCGCTCGTGGACCGGTGGATGGAGGCGCTCTTCGCGCTCTACGAGAAGGGGCAGGTCCGCCCCGTCGTGTGGCGGACCTTCCCGCTTCGCGAGGCCGCGGGGGCGCTGGCGGCGATCGCCGGGCGCGAGAGCTACGGCAAGGTGGTCCTGATTCCCTGACGGGCCTCCGTTCGGAGGAAGAAGATCGACAGAAGGGGCGGCATCCTGTCAACGAGCTGTCTCAGCGGGCTGCCGCCGACGAGATCGCCCGGCGCCTCCCGCCACACGCGCTCGCCCTCTACGGCGCCGCGGCCGCCCGGGTCCGGGCCGCGGCGGCCAGGTCGAGCCAGGCCGCGATCTCCGCGGACGCCGTCGCCGACGCCGTCGAGCACGCGCTCACCGCGAAGCGACCGAAGACCCGGTACCTCGGCGGCCGGGACGCGAGGCTGCGGGCGGCGCTCGCCCGGCTGGTCCCGGACGGGATGCGCGACGCGTTGATCGCCCGCTCCCTGGGCCTCCCCCGGGGCAGCGGGGGCACTGGAGAGACGGCGCGATGAAGATCACCAAGGTCGACACGTTCGTGGTGGACGCGGGCTGGCGTCCCTGGCAGTTCGTCGCCGTGCGCACGGACGAGGGGCTCACCGGCTACGGCGAGTGCTCGGACGGGCGGAATCCCTACGGCATCGTCGGGGCGGTGCGCGACTTCGAGCCGATCCTCCTCGGCCGCGACCCGCGCCCCGTCGAGATGCTCTACTGGGACCTGTACCGGATGGCGCGGCAGAGCCCGGGCGGGATCGCCGCCAAGGCGATCGCCGGGATCGAGCTGGCGCTCTGGGACCTCAAGGCGAAGGCCCTCACCGTCCCCGTGTACGAGCTGGTCGGCGGCCCCTTGCGCGAGCGCCAGCGGGTCTACTGGTCTCACTGCGGCACCTCCCGCGCCCGCGACTCCGCGCTCATCGGCGCGCCACCGATCCGGACGATGGATGATCTCTTCCGGCTCGGCGAGGAGGTCGTCCGGCGGGGCTACACGGCGCTGAAGACCAACATCGTCGTCCCGGGGGAACCAGCCACCGTCTACTTCCCCGGCTTCGGCGGCGGCCCCGGCACGACCGACCAGGCACTGACGCCCGAGCTCCTCCGCCACATCGAGACCCAGATCGGGACCCTCCGGCGGGCGGTGGGACCGGACGTCGGGATCGCGCTCGACCTCAACTTCAACTTCAAGCCGGAGGCGGCGCGCCGCATCGCACGGGCGCTGGAGCCCTTCGACCTCATGTGGCTCGAGCTGGACCTCTACGACGAGCGGGCGCTCCGCGAGGTCAAGGACGCGACCTCGATCCCCATCTGCTCTGGCGAGAACCTCTACGGCCTCCGCGGCTACCGGCCCTTCTTCGAGGCGCGCGCGATGGACGTCGTGATGGTGGACGTGCCCTGGAACGGCTTCGCCCAGTCGCGGAAGATCGCGGAGCTGGCCGAGACCTACGAGCTGAACATTGCCCCCCACAACTACTACAGCCACCTCTCGACGCTCCACTCGGCGCACCTCTGCGCGTCCGTGCCGAACGTCCGGATCATGGAGATCGACGTGGACGACGTGCCGTGGAAGGACGAACTGGTGGACGCGCCCCCGGTCGTCCGGGACGGCCACCTCCTGATCCCGACGCGCCCCGGCTGGGGTGCCGAGCTGAACGAGGCCGTCGCGCGGAAGCACGTCTGGGAGCCGGGGCGGCTCCCGGGCTACTCCGACCCGGCGATGTACGGGAGGTAAGCCCGAGGCGAGGTAGGCTCTCCGGCGCTTTTGCCCATGCCTCCGCTCGTCCGGCCGGCGCGCCTGCCCCTCACCGGCTAGAAGAGCGAGGCCCGAAGGAGGTAGATTAGGGGTCGAAACCCTCGCGCGCGGTCAAACCCGAGTCTCTGTCCCCGCCCTTGCGATCCGTCATGCCCGCAGGCGTTCCGCGAAGCCAATCCCACAGGTTGGCTAGGTTGGTCAGTCCAACGAGCACTGCGGCCCCCGGCACCGCCAGAGCCGCGTATCCGGTCGGAACCTCCCACCCGGTGTACGGAATGTCCATCCGCAGTTGCGCAATCCGCCAGCCCACGACCAGGAGAACGCCCGCCACCCCCAGCATAGCGCCGCTGATCACCGCTTTGGTGGCCCGGCGTACCGCGGGAGGCAGGCGCATCTGGACGTACTCGATGACCAGGTGCCTCCCCTGCAAGTGCATCAGCGCCGTTCCCAAGAACACCATCCAAATGAACAGGAAGCGCGTCACGTCGGGGATCCATACGGCCCCCACCCCGAGGAGGTACCGGCCGCCCACTTGGTACATGTTCAGAAGGAAGATGACCAGCAATGTGCCGCCTATGACCGTGGAGAGGATCCGGTCAAGCCAAGCACGGAAGAGCCGGATCACATTCATCAACGGAACACCAGGTTTGGGATGAACGTGACAAGTGGCGGGATGTAGGTGATCAGGCCCAGCACGGCCAACAGGGCGAGGAGATACGGAGTCACTGCCGGGACGAGCGCCTCGAACGGGACGTCCGCGATCTTCGTCACCAAGAACAGCAGGGCACCCACGGGCGGGGTCAGGAGCCCGATGACCAGATTCAGCACCACGACCACGGCAAAATGCGTCGGGTCGATTCCAAGCCCGGTCGCGACGGGCAAGAGGACGGGGAAGAAGATCAGCATCGCCGGCACCGCATCCATGATGGAGCCGAGAAAAAGGAAGAAGAGGTTGACGACCAGGAGGAAGCCGAACGGGCCCAGGCCAAGGGCGTGGAGGTGCTGCGCCACCTGCGCGCCAAGCTGCTCCTGGGCGATGATCCACGAGTATGCGCCAACCCCGGCGAAGATCGCCATGATCGTTGCCGACAGCCCCGCGGCGCGTGCAAAGGCTCCCGGGAGCGCTCGCAGCTCGAGCGTGCGATAGCCGAACAGGCCCACCACCAGGATGTAGAACACCGCCAGAAAGGCCACCTCGATAATGGTCACCACGCCGAAGACCACCCCTGCGAAGATGATGGCCGGCGCCATGAGTGCCAGGAAGACCTCGCCCAGTAGCCGCAGAAACTCGGTCAGCCCGCCCTCGGTACGGACCCTGGGGAGCGGGTGCCGCAGCGACTGCAGGTACACGGTCACGCCCAGGAAGACACCCATGAGCAGCCCCGGCACCACCCCGCCTAGGAACAGTCGGCCGATGGACAGGTCGCCGATGACGGCGATGAAGACCATCGGAATGCTGGGCGGCACGATCGGTCCGATGGTCGCCGCGGCCGCATTGATGGCGGCGGCGAATCGTCTGTCGTATCCGTCCCGCGCCATGGCCGGAAGGAGAACCGAGCCGACGGCGCTGGCGTCGGCCACCGCGGAGCCGGACACACCGGCCATGATCATGTTCACGATCACCGCCACGTACGCCAACCCCCCGGGGAGCCGCCCGACGAAATATTGGGCAAAGCGCACCACGCGATCCGTGATCCCCGACAGGTTCATCAACTCGCCGGTCAGCATGAAGAACGGGATCGCCACCAGCGTCACGATGTCCACCCCGGACACCATCGTGATGGCCATGACGTTCAACGGAACATCCCCCCGGATCAGGAGGTAGAGGATGGCGCTCAGCCCCATGGCGGCCCAGATCTCGAAGCCGGCGGCGCAAAACAGGAACAAGAAGAGGAACAGGAGGCTGATCACGGGACGATCGACCGAGCGTTCGGTAGGCCCCGCCTCGCGACGGGGCCCCGCAGCGGTTTGACTTATCGGAAGTCTCGAACCTGCTGGAGCAGCCCCTTGGGCCAGAGCTTCCCCTCGAACTGCTCCTCATAGAGCCCTTCCAGGGCCTTGCGGATCGATGCCAGGTCCGGCTCGATGATCGTCACCTTGGTGGCGAGGAGCTTCATGGCCTCATCGATGTCCCGCCGGGTGAGCTCTGTCTCGTACTGACCGGCCTCCTCAGCGGCGTCGATGAGCGCCTTTTGATGCGCCGGGTTCAGGGCTTTCCAGCGCTCCGTGCTCATGAAGAGCACCATCTCGTCCCGGATGTAGTGGGTGAGCGTCAGGTACTTCTGCACTTCGTAGAGCGACGCGCTCTTGATCACGATGACGCCGTTCTCCTGCGCGTCCACCACGCCCTGCTTGAGCGCCAGATAGAGATCGGCAAACGGGATGACTTGGGGATTCGCGCCGAGTCGCCCCATCGCCGCCCGGACCATGGCACTCTCGGCAATTCGGATCTTGAGACCCTTGAAGTCGGCCGCGGTGCGGACCGGCCGGTCGCGCGTGGTGAGCTGCCGCGGGGCGGTATCGCCGTTGATGGCGATGACCTTGATGCCCGTGGCCGCCTCGGCTGCTTCCAGGTGCGGCTTGAAGACGGGCGACCGGAGGACGCGGTGCATGTGGTCATAGTCTCGGTACAGGAAGGGCACCGCTGTGATCTGAAAGACCTCTCCGCCCTTGATCCAGGCGTAGGTGTTGATCCCCCCGTAGTGCAGCTCCAGAGTGCCCGCCTTCATTCCGGTGAACAAGTCCAGGATGCCGCCGAGCTGGCCGCCGGGAAAGACCTTGATCTCCAGCTCGCCACCGCTTTTCTGGGCTGCGAGTTCGCTGATACGCACGGCCGCCTTGTGGATCGGCGTTGTTTCGGCGAAGATGTGTCCCAGCTTCATGGTGACTCTGGCGGTCGCTTCGCCGGCCAGACTGAGAAGCGCGAACGCCATCAGCAGGACGGTCCCGACCCCGCATACCCGTCGTCTCGACATGGCTGCCTCCTTCGGCCCCCGCGTCCGGCGGGCGCCCGGGAATCTCCACGTCCGGTTCTCGCCCGTTACCGGGTCGAACCGGTGAATCGCTTGGTTTGAGGCGTCGAGCCGGTAAAGGGCCTTCTCGCCCGTGTGCCGGAGTGGGTTCTCGCCCAAGACGGCTTTCGCCTGCAGGACACAAGGTGATGCCCACCGACGACTACCCCCGAGCATGGGGCGCGGCGGACCCTGGCAGAGGCGGCACCTTGAACGGCCGCGCGCACTCGTACGCTCGACTTGCCTTGAGCACCAGATCCTCGCGATACCGCGGCCCGACGATCTGGATGGCGACCGGAAGCCCATCGCGGGTCAATCCGCAGGGAACGCTCGCGGCCGGCTGTTGCGTGAAGTTGAACGGATAGGTAAACGGGCTCCAGTCCAGCCAGCGTCGCATACCTCGGTTCTGGGGGAATTCCAGGCCGACTTCGAAGGCAGTCAGAGGCAGCTGGGGCGTCAGCAGGAGATCGTACGTCTGGTGGAAAAGGTTCATGTGGCGGCCGAGAGCTGCGCGCGTTGCCTCCGCCTCCATCACCTCTCGCACCCCAAATCTCCGGCCCTCCTCGGCCATTTCCATCAGGCCCGGGTCCAAAAGCTCTCGCTGTCGCTCCGTCAGACGATCCACAACGAACGTGAAACGAATGGAGTAGTACACGTCGAAGGCCCGACGCGGGTTTTCGAACCCGGGATCGACCTCTCCGACGGAGGCGCCCAATTCCTCGAACACCTGTGCGGCCTTGTCGAGGAGATCCGCGATTTCGGGATCAACGTCGACGTAGCCAAGATTCCGGCTGAAGGCGATGCGGAGGTCACGTACGCCCTCCTCCACGCCAAGCCGGTAATCCCGGTGGTCGTAGGGCAGGGCCAACCAGTCCCGCGGGTCCGGCTCGCCGATCACGGTCAGCATCAGGGCGGCGTCCGCAACCGTCCGGGTGATCGGGCCAGGATGAGTGATCGTCCCTGGCACGGGTTGTGGATACAGCGGCACCCGGCCAAAGGTCGCTTTGAAGCCGTAGACTCCACAAAACGCTGCCGGTATCCGAATCGACCCTCCGCCATCACCACCAAGGTGGAGCGCGCCGGCACCCATGGCCGCCGCCACGGCTGCGCCTCCGCTACTGCCACCGGGCGTGCGTCCCGGATTCCACGGGTTACGAGTGATGCCCGACAGTGGGCTGTCGGTGACTGCCTTCCAGCCGAATTCCGGCGTGGTGGTTTTCCCGATCAAGACCGCGCCGTGCTCGCGAAGGCGCGCCACCGCGGGAGAGTCCTCCTCCCACGGTCCATCGGCCGACACCGTGCACGAGCCGCGTCGGGTCGGCCATCCCCTCGTCAACATGGTGTCCTTAATCGCGGTTGGGACACCATCGACGAGACCTCTCGGCCGGCCCTGCCGCCAGCGCGTCTCCGCCTGCTGGGCGGAGGCCAGCGCGGACTTCTCATCGATCAGGCAGAATGCGTTCAGGATATCGTTGCAGTTCGCACTACGCTCGAGAACGGCCCGCGTGACCTCGACGGGAGAAAGCTTCTTCCTACGGTATTGCCCGAGCAGCTCGGTCGCAGACATCAGGGCAAGATCGCCTGACATGTTCCGCCGCTCTCAGTAGCACCGCTTATCGTTCGCGGCGACGCGCCACGGCATGAGATCCAGACTCCCGTACGCACAGCCTCAACGCCCCCTCGAAGCGCGTCACGGCCGTCGGACCTGTACCCTCTCCGGGCGCGAAGACGCTGGGGTGCGTCACCGTCCACCCGTGACGTCGACCAGCGCCCCGGAGACGTACGACGCTTCGTCCGAGGCTAACCACAACACCGCCGACGCCACTTCGTCCGCCGACGCGGCACGGGCGAGAAGCGGCACCGTCCTGGCAATGGCCTGGAAGCTCTCCCGCCTGCCCTCGTGCATCTCGGTGTCGATTAGGCCGGGGCGTACGGCATTCACCCGAATGCCGAGGCATCCCACCTCCTTGGCGAGGCCGATGGTGAGCGTGTCGATGGCCCCTTTGGACGCGGCATACGCAACCAGCCCGGGCAAATAGCCCACCCTCGCACCGATCGAGGAGATATTTACGATCGCGCCGCCCTGGCCACCGTTCCGCGGTGACATTCGACGAATCGCCTCCCGTGCACAGAGAATAGTACTCCAGATGTTGACCCCAAGGATGCGCCTCAGATTGTCGGATGTGATGTCGGCAATCGGGGACGAATCTCCCGCGACGCCCGCGTTGTTGACCAACACCGTGACCGGTCCGAGCGCCGCGTCGCACGCCGCGAAGAGGCGTCCAACATCGGTTTCAATCGAAACATCCGCCTGCACCGCAACGGCACTGCCGCCGCCAGCCACGATGGATGAAACGACGTCCCTGGCCCGGTCGGCCCGCTCTCGGTAGTTGACGCACACGGCGTAGCCCAGTCGTCCGGCAAGCCGCGCGACCGCCGCGCCGATGCCCCGGCTACCGCCGGTCACGATCATCACCCGTGCCATGCTCCCAACTTCCCGTCCTGGGCCAGCGGCGTGCTTGCCACCGATCCATGATAGATCAAGCCTTTCAGCGGGCCAAGCAGCCTCGAGCCGCACCTTCGGGCACTGTCCGGATCATGGAGATCGACGTGGACGACGTCCCCTGGAAGGACGAGCTCGTGGACGCGCCTCCCGTCGTCCGGGAGGCCACCTCCTGATCCCGACGCGCCCCAGCTGGGGCGCCGAGCTGAACGAGGCCGTCGCGCGGAAGCACGTCTGGGAGCCTGGGCGCCTCCCGGGCCACTCCGAGCCGGCGATGTACCCCGCCGCTGAGCGCGCTGAGCCCGACAGGGTGACGCGGCCCGCCCGACTGCGCTAAGATGAGGCCGCGATGTTCCGCCTGACCGACGACCTCCGGATCGAGCGGCTCAAGCCGCTCATCCCTCCGGCGATCCTCATGGAGCAATACCCGATCACCGAGGCGGCCTCGGTGACGGTCGCCGAGGGGCGCGATGCCGTGACGCGCATCCTCCGCGGAGAGGACGACCGCCTGCTCGTCGTCGCCGGGCCCTGCTCGATCCACGACGTCACCGCCGCGCGCGAGTACGGCGCGCGGCTCCGGGGGGTCGCCGACCGCCTGCGCGAGGACCTGCTGATCGTGATGCGCGTCTACTTCGAGAAGCCGCGCACGACGGTCGGCTGGAAAGGGCTCATCAACGACCCGCACCTGGACGGGAGCTTCACGATCAACGAGGGCCTGGGCCTGGCGCGGGGCCTGCTCCTCGACCTGACGAACGCGGGGGTCCGCGTCGGCACGGAGTTCCTGGACACGATCACCCCGCAGTTCATCGCCGACCTCGTGGCCTGGGCCGCGATCGGCGCGCGGACCACGGAGAGCCAGGTGCACCGGGAGCTGGCGTCAGGTCTCTCGATGCCGGTGGGGTTCAAGAACGGCACGGACGGTACCGTCCAGATCGCCGTGGACGCCGTGCGGGCGGCGTCGCACCCGCACCACTTCCTCTCCGTGACCAAGCAGGGGCTGGCGGCCATCGTCGCGACCCGGGGGAACGACGCCTGCCACATCATCCTGCGGGGCGGTCACCGGCGCTCGAACTACCGGGCCGAGGACGTGCAGGCCGCCGCCCGGGCGCTCCAGCGGGCCGGCCTGCCGCCGCGCCTCATGATCGACTGCTCGCACGGCAACAGCGGGAAAGACCCGGAGCGCCAGCCCGAGGTCGCCCGGGACATCGCCGAGCAGGTGGCGGGCGGGAGCCCGCACGTCTTCGGGGTGATGATCGAGAGCCACCTGGTCGGCGGGCGCCAGGACGTCCGGCCCGGCCAGCCCCTGACCCACGGCCAGAGCATCACCGACGCCTGCCTGGGCTGGGAGGACACCATCCCCGTCCTCGAGTCGCTCGCCAAGGCCGCTCGCGCCCGCCGCGCCTCGGCCGCCCCGACCCCGGCGCCGGATCGGGGCCCCGGCGCGGCCCGGGGCTGAGGCGACGGACGGCCGGCCTCAGCGACCCGGGCACGAACCGGTGGGGCCCTGCCCTAGTCGACCTCGACCTGACCCTCGGACCACGCCGCCGGGATGCTCGACCGAGTGGACGTTGACGTAGACGTTCCCGTCCCGCATCGACTCGGCCAGCTCCGAGACTGTGGCGCCGCATGTCGTGTTCACGATGCTCGAGTCGGTGATCGTGGCGTTCGAGAGGAATGGACGGTTGGGTCATCCGGATAACGCCCGGGAACCCCGATCGGTTTCCACCGGGCTGACCGTGGGAGCGGCGGAGTGTCGGAACCCCTTTTCCCGACGACCGTAATCGGGAGTCTTCCCAGGCCCTCCTGGGTCCGCGACGTCGTCCTCGACCGGAAGGCCGGCCGGATCAGCGAGGAGGAGGCGGACCGGCTGCTCGACCGCGCGGTCGACGGGGCCCTCGCGCTCCAGGAGCGCGCGGGGCTGGAGGAGGTCACCGACGGCGAGTGGCGCCGGGAGAGCTACGTGAAGGTCTTCGCGGAGCGCGTCCGTGGCTTTCAGCCGGACCTCATCACGAGCGCCGCGGGGCTGCACTACCCCGCGGTCATCGCCCCGATCGAGTATCACCGCCCGATCGCGGCGCAGGAAGTCCGGTACGTCCGCGCGCGCACGCGGCGGCGCGTCAAGGCCACGCTCCCGTCGCCGTACATCATCGGGCGGCGGATGTGGCAACCCGAGCACTCGCGCGCGGCCTATCCGACCCGGGAGAAGCTGATGGGCGACTGCGTCGGCATCCTCCGCCGCGAGATCGAGGCCGTGCGCGACGCGGGGGCGGACACGGTCCAGCTCGACGAGCCCTGGCTCGCGACGCTCGTGGACCCGCGGTTCCGCGAGACGGAGGGGATCCGCGACGCCCGCCACGAGATGGACCTCTGCGTGGACCTCCTGAATGAGACCCTCGACGGGCTCGGCGGCATCGCCACCGCCATGCACCTCTGCCACGCCCACTTCGATCGCCGGCACGTCACGGAAGGCCCCTACGACCTCATCATGCCGGCGCTCGCCCGGATCCGGGTCGGCACGCTCTCGCTGGAGTACGCGACGCCGGTGGCGGGCGGGCTCGCCTCGCTCGGGACCTTCCCGGCGTCGGCGCGCCTCGGGTTGGGCTGCATCGACCACTGCGACCGGCGGATGGAGACGCCCGAGGAGGTCGTGGCGCGCGTCGAGGCGGCGATGCGGTACGTCGGCCCCGAGCGGATCACGCTCCACCCCGACTGCGGCTTCGCCCCTTCGGTCCAGAACCCGATGGACCTCGACGAGGCGTACGGGAAGCTCAAGGCGATGTGCGAGGCGGCGCGGCGCCTCCGGGCCCGCCACGGCTGACATGATCCCGCTCGGCGTCCGGATCCGGGAGGAGGCGCTCCCGACCCGCCAGGTCATCGAGCTGGCGCGTCTCGCCGAGGCGATGGGCTACGAGAGCGTCTGGGTCCCCGAGGGCTCGGGCAAGGACGCCTTCACCCAGCTCGCGGCCTTCGCGCTCTCGACCGCGCGCGTCCGCCTCGGGACCGGCATCGTCACGATCTTCCCGCGCTCGCCGGCGATCCTCGCGATGTCGGCGGCCACGCTCGACCACCTCTCCGGCGGGCGCGCGGTTCTCGGCCTCGGCATCGGCCACCGCCAGCCGCTCGAGGCCGGCCACGGAGTCGTCTTCGACCGCCCCGTCCGCCGGATGCGGGAGTACGTCGCCCTGATCCGCGCGATCCTCCGCGGGGAGCCGCTGCCGCCGACGGGTCTCGTCCCCGTCACGGGCTTTCGCCTCGACTTCGCGCCCGAGCGATCGGCGCTGCCGATCTACGCCGCCGCGGTGGGGCCTCAGATGTGCCGGCTCGCCGGGGAGGTCGCCGACGGCATCCTCCTCAACTGGGCGACCCCCGCCTACGCGAAGGAGGCGATCGCGAACGTGCGGCTCGGCGCCGAGACGGCCGGCCGGAACCCCGCCGACGTGGACGTAGCCTGCTACGTCCGCGCGGCGGTCGGGGAGGACGAGCGGGCAGCCCGGGGGGCGCTGGCCCGCGAGACGGTCCGGTACGTCTCGTTAGACTTCTACCGCCAGATGTTCGACCGGAGCGGGTTCGCGACCGAGACCGCCGCGGTGATGGCGGCCCTGCCGCGGGGCGTCGAGGCGGCCGCGGCGTCCGTCTCCGACCGGATGCTGGAGGCCGTCGCGGCATTCGGCAGCCCGGAAGCGCGACGCCGCCGGATCGAGGAGTACCGCGCCCTCGGCGTCACGCTCCCGATCATCGCCCCCGTCGCCGTTCCGCCCGACCTCCACGCCTCCTGGGCCGCGACGATCCGGGGGTTCCTGCCCTAGCCCGAGACCCCGAAGCGCTCGAAGGCCTTCCCGAGCAGCCACCCGACCGCGGCCGAGCCCAGCGCGACCGCCGCGAACTCGAGCCCCGAGCGGAAGAGCGGCTTCCGCGTGAGCACCCCCTTGAAGACGCCGACGACGAGCAGGACGGCGACCGACAGGACCCAGGAGAGCGGAAGCGCGATCGCGCCCGCGATCAACAGGAACGGGAGCAGCGGGACCGCCGCCCCGACCATGAAGGAGAGGAACATCACCGTACCCGCGCGGACGGGCTGCGAGATGTCCGCCGAGCCCAGGCCCAGGACCTTCTCCTGCACGGTCCGGAGCAGGAGGTCCTGGCGCCGCGAGATGAGCTGGACGACGCGGTAGGCCGAGGGGCGGTCGAGCCCCTCCGTGACCAGCGACTCGAGCAGCGCCTCCTGGGCGAGATAGGGCTCGTCGGCCGCCAGGCGCTCCTGGTCGAGCAGCTCCTTCTCGAAGATCTCCTTCTCCGTCCGCGAGGCGAGGTACGATCCGGTCGCCATCGAGATGCCGCCGGTGACCGCCGCGGCGACCCCCGTGATGACGACCGCGAGCCGGTTCTGGGTTGCGACGGAGACGCCGCTCAGGAGCCCGACCGTGCTGAGGAGCCCGTCCTGGATCCCGAAGACGAACTCGCGCGCGCGGATCTTCCGTTCGAGCGCCCGCTTCTTCTCGGCCAGCCCTTCCGCCGGCACGGGCGCTCAGTAGCGGAGGCCGGGGTCGAGGGTCGGCTCGCCGGACCGCCAGTCGGCCGGGCAGAGGCGCCCGGTCTGGAGCGCTTCGAGCACCCGCAGCGTCTCGTCGACGCTGCGACCGACGTTCATTGGGCTCACGAGGAAGTAGGCGATCCGCCCCTCGGGGGAGACGATCACGGTCGCGCGGAAGGCCCGGCCGTCGGCCTCGTTCAGGACGCCGTACGCCCGGCAGGTCGCCCGCGTCGGGTCGGCGAGGAGCGGGAACGCGACGCCGCCCAGCTCCTCCGCCCAGGCGCGGTGGCTCGCCACGTCGTCCACGCTGATCGCGAGGACCACGGCATCGCGCGCCTCGAACTCGCGGAGTCGCTTCTGGAAGCCGCGGATCTCCGTCGGGCAGACGAAGGTGAAGTCCGCCGGGTAGAAGAAGAGGATCACCCACCGCCCGCGGAACTCCGCCAGGCGGAACTCCCGGACCTTCCCGCTCCCCACGCCCTCGAGGGCAAACGCCTGCGCTTCGGCGTTCAGGCTGAGCATCGCGTCACATGCCGCCGCGAACGGGCCCGCCCTTGTCCTGGAGCGAGCGCGGGGAGTCCGCGATGGGCGCGACCTGCGTGGCGAACGCGCAGCCGCCAACGAGCAGCACCTGGAGCAGCAGGACTGCAATCCAACGCTTCATGGCTTTCCTCGCGTCACCGCCGACGTCGGCCGGCGTGGTCAAACTCAGTAGCCGCCGCCGTTCGTCTCTGTCCCCTTCTCGCGGAGCGACTGCGGGGCGTCCGGGCGAGAGTCCCGTTGCGCTTGCGCGGCGCATCCGCCGACGACCAGCGCCAGCAGGATCGCCACGCCGAGCCAACGAGTCATCTCGACCCCCTCACGCCGGCACGAGCTCGACCATCGCGTCGAACGCGGCCTGGCCGCCGGAGAAGCCGAAGGTGTCCACCGCCTCGTCGGGGATCGAGGGCGCCCCGGAGGTCAGGCGGTTCAGCCCCGTCCAGCCGTCCCGCATCCAGACCGTGCCCGGCGGGACCTTCCCCGTGACGCGGGCGCGGGCCCGGAACTCGCCCCGGTCGTTCCAGATCCGGATCGGCCCGCCGTCCTGCACGCCACGCATCGCCGCGTCCACGGGCGAGATCCAGAGCTCCGGCTCCGGGTCGAGCCGCGCGAGCGTCGGGAGCGCCTGGCCGTGGTCGTAGAACCCGTGGAACTGGGTCAGCGTCCGCCCCTGGCGGAAGGCGAGCGGGTAGCGGTCGGCCGCCGGCAGCTTCGCGTACCCGGGCAGCGGCGGGAGCCCGAGGGTCGCGGCGCGCTCGGAGTAGAGCTCGACCTTGCCCGACGGCGTGGGGAACCGGAGGTCCGGGTGGGCGACGTGGGAGATGTTCAGCGCCCGGATCCCGCCCGCCGCGCGCAGCGCCGCGACGCTCGCGTGCCCGGTGGCCGGGTGATCGATCAGGGCGTCGATCAACCCTTCCGTGCTCTCCCACGGGAAGAAGTCCCGCGGCAGGCCGAGCCGACCCCCCAGCTCCCGGACGATCGCGACGGCCGAGCGCGCTTCGCCCGGCGGATCGAGGGCGTGCTCCATGAGGTAGAGGTGCGTGTTCGTGCTCTTGCACCCCAGCTCCTCGAGCCACGCCGTCGCCGGGAGGACCACGTCCGCGAAGCGCCGCGCCGTGTCGTTCAGGAACAGGTCGTGGCAGACGACGAGGTCCGCCCGGGCAAGCCCGTCCGCGACGCGCTCGGCGTCCGCGAACGACGAGAGCATGTCGGTGCCGAAGAGGAAGAGGACGCGAACCCGGCCGTCGAGCAGGGCCTCCGTGATCCGCGGCATCTGGTTCGGCACGTAGCGTCCGGGCGGCCGGCGGTCGAGCGCCTGGATGTCGTTGAGCGCCTGGCCATGGGCCGCGGCGCCGTGGCGCGGGCCGAGGCCCCCGCCCGGGATGCCGAGGTTGCCGGTGAGGGCGGGCAGGCACGCGACGGCGCGCCCCCCCTGCCAGCCGTTGGACCCCTTGTGCATGGAGCTCCCGCCGAGGAGGATCATCGCGGGCCGGGTCCCCGCGTAGCGGCGGGCGAGGGCCACGATCCGCTCGGCGGGGATCCCGGTCTCCCGGGCCGCCCAGTCGGGCGGATACGCCCTGACGTGCTCGGCGAGCTGGTCGAATCCGACCGTGTGGTTTTCGACGAACTTCCGGTCACATAGCCCCTCGCCGATGATGACGTGCATCAGCGCCAGGGCGAGCGCCGGGTCGCTGCCGGGACGGATCAGGAGCACTTCGTCCGACTGGGCCGCGGCCTCCGTCTCCCGGACGTCGATCGTGACGATGTACGCGCCGCGCCGCCTCGCCGCGGCGAGGTGCCGAGCGGTGTTGGGCTGGCTCGCGAGGTTCGCCCCCCAGAGGAGGATGAGCTCCGCGTGCGCCCCCATGTCCTCCTTCGTGCTCGCCTCGAGCGGTCCCGTGAGCCCGATCCCGAACCCGCCCAGGCCCCAGCAGATCATCGCCGGGTGCCACCACTGGCAGCCCCAGAAGTTCGCGAACCGCCGGAGGAGGTGCGAGCCGATCCGCGTCCCGTAGTTGTTCGCGAAGAGCCCGTGCCCCGACCAGAGCCCGACGGCCTCCGGCCCGACCTGCCGCATCGCCGCGACGACCCGCTCGAGCGCCCCGTCCCAGCTCGCCCGCCGCCACGCGTCGTCCGCGCGGCGCTCGCGCACGAGCGGGTAAAGGAGCCGCTTCGGGTTGCCGATGATCTCCTGCGAGGCCTGCCCCCGGACACAGAGGAACCCCCGGCTGTCCGGGTTGTCGGGGTCGCCCTTGACGGCGAGGAGCCGCCCGCCCTCCACCTCCACCAGCATCCCGCACAAGGTGGGGTGGCAGTTCATCGGGCACATGGTCCGGATGGTCCGGCGCTCCCCGGCAGTCATCGTTTTGCTATAGTAGCCCGAGAGGAGGACCGCCGCCATGAGGACCCCGATCTCCCCCCGCCTCTGGCCCCTCGCCCTGATCGCGCTCGTGGCCGCCACGGCCGCCGCGGCCTTCGCCGCCGAGCCCTGCGCGCACCGGGGCAAGCTCGACGCCCTCTTCTGCGACGAGGACCGCGATCTGATCGCGGATCCGCCCAAGGACCCGTCGAAGCTCGTGAGCCCGGACCCCTTGATCTTCACGTACGCGCCGGTCGAGGACCCGGTCGTGTACGAGGGCGCGTGGAGCGATTTCCTCAGGCACGTCGAGAAAGTGACCGGCAAGAAGACCAAGTACTTCGGCCTCCAGAACTACGCGGCGCAGATCGAGGCCATGCGCTCGGGTCGGCTCCATCTCTCGGGGTACTCCACCGGGAGCCTCGTCTACGCGGTGAACCTGGCGGGCGCGGTCCCCTTCGCGATCATGCGCGACGCGAAGGGCGGCCCGTCCGGCTACCACATGATCCTCATCGCTCACGCGAAGAACGACAAGATCAACGCCGTCGGCGACCTGAAGGGCAAGCGCGTCGCCCACGTGTCGCAGACGTCCAACTCCGGGCACCAGGCGCCCGTCTATTTCTTCTCCCGGATGGGCGTCGTCCCCGGAAAGGACTACCAGATCGTCTTCTCCGGCAAGCACGACAACAGCGCGCTCGGTGTCGTCAACGGCGACTACGACGCCGGGGTCGTCGCGGACACGGTGGTGGACCGGATGGTCAAGCGCGGCCTCATCAAGGCGAGCGACTTCAAGGTCCTCTACACGTCGCCGGTGTTCCCGACCGCCGGCTTCGCCTACGCCCACACCCTCGATCCCAGGCTCGTCGAGAAGATCAAGGAAGCGTTCATGACCTTCCGGATGGAGGGGACCAGCCTCAAGGAGTTCGCGGCCCAGGGCCGGACGGGGTTCATGCCGGTGAACTACCAGAAGGACTGGGACCCGGTCGTCGGCATCCTCGAGGCCAACGGCGCCGTCTTCACCAAGGACTCGCCGGAGTACAAGAGGCTCCAGAAGCCGGGCGCCGACTAGAGTGCGGGTCCAATTAACTTCGCCTAGCGTCGTCCTCGGTCGTCGGCGGACCTCAACGTATGCGGCATACGCCTCGGCCCGCCTCCTCCCTGCGTCCTAACTATGCTCGTTACTTGGCCCCGCACCTTCGGCACCCCTCGGCGGTTTCGCCCAAGTAACTCGGAACCGCACTAGCCCGGCCCCGGCGCGTGCTCGCGGTCACCGGGCTCCGCAAGACGTACCCCACGGGGGACCGGGCGCTCCAGGGCGTCTCCTTCACCGTCGAAGGGCACGACGCCGTCTTCATCATCGGTCCCTCGGGCGCGGGCAAGTCCACGCTCCTCCGCTGCATCAACCGGCTCGTGGAGCCGGACGGCGGCTCGGTCCGCCTGGACGGTCAGGAGCTGACGACGCTCTCCGGCCCGGAGCTGCGCCTGGCCCGCCGCGCCATGGGGATGATCTTCCAGGAGTTCAACCTCGTCGAGCGGCTGACCGTGATGGAGAACGTGCTCTCCGGACGTCTCGGCTACGTCACGGCGTGGCGGGCGTGGCGGCGGCGGTTCCCGCCGGAGGACCTCGAGGGAGCGTTCGTCACGCTCCGGCGCGTGGGGCTCGAGGGGTTCGAGAACAAGCGGGCCGACGCGCTGTCGGGCGGCCAGCGGCAGCGCGTGGGGATCGCCCGGGCGCTCGTCCAGCGGCCGAAGATCCTGCTGGTGGACGAGCCGACCTCGAGCCTCGACCCCCGGACCTCCGAGGCCATCATGAAGCTGATCGTGGAGCTCGCGGCGGAGGACGCGATCCCGGCGCTCATCAACATGCACGACGTCCCGCTGGCGCGGGCCTTCGCCAAGCGCATCATCGGGCTGAAGGGCGGCGCGATCGTCTACGACGGGCCGGCCAGCGAGCTCACCGAGGAGGCCTTCGAGCGCATCTACGGCGGCACCTGGGCCGACGCCGCGGAGGCCTGAGGGCATGACCCCGCGGGCGTGGCGCCCGCCCTCCGTGTGGCCGCACCCCTGGATGCAGCCCGCGATCTGGGTCGCGGCCGTCGCGTTCCTCGCGTGGAACGCGGTGAGCCTCGAGGTCAATCCGGAGCGGATCGCGCGGGGCCTCGCCCGGCTCGGCACCGTCGCGGCCAAGGCGGTCCCGCCGGACTTCTCGCGGGGCGGGCTCCTCCTCTCCGGCATCCTCGAGAGCGTGGAGATGGCCACCCTCTCGACGCTCTTCGGCGTCCTCCTCGGCATCCCCGTCGCCGTGCTCGCGGCGCGGAACGTGGTCCCCCTGCCCGTCTACGCCAGCGGCCGGAGCGCGATCACGCTCGGCCGCACCTTCCACGAGCTGATCGTCGCGATCCTCTTCGTCAAGGCCGTCGGCTTCGGGCCGCTCGCCGGAGTGCTGACGCTCACGGTGAACTCGGTCGGCTTCTTCTCGAAGCTCCTCGCCGAGCAGATCGAGACCATCGACCGCGGCCAGATCGAGGCGATCCGGGCGACGGGCGCGTCCCGGGTGCAGGTCCTCATCTACGGCGTCCTCCCGCAGGTCCTGCCGCGGATCATCGGGCTGACGGTCTACCAGTGGGACATCCACCTCCGCCAGTCCACGATCATCGGCATCGTCGGGGCGGGGGGCGTCGGGGCGACCCTCTACAACGCCTTCGCGCGCTACGACTTCGACTTCGCCCTGGCCATCATCCTCGTCATCGTGGCGATCGTGATCGTCGGCGAGGCGGCGAGCGCCGCGGCGCGGGCACGGGTCCAGTGAGACATCCTGCGCCAACCCGCGGGGGCGCGGACAGCGCGGGGCGTGCGAGCCGCCCCTCCCCCCCGAAGGGTGGGAGGGGACGGGGGTGTGGGGGGTCCCCAATGACGGCGCCGGCGCGCGCCTGGCGGCGGTTCACGCCCGCGCAGACGGCGGCGCGGCTGAGCGCGCAGCTCGCGCTCGCCGGGCTGAGCGTCTGGATGCTCGCCCGGCTCGGGATCCGCTGGGACTACGTGGCCGACGCGCCCGCCCAGATCGGCGACCTGGGCCGCCGGATGTTCCCGCCGGACTGGGCCGCGCTCGGCGGGCTGGTGGAGCCGCTGATCCAGACCGTGAACATCGCGACGCTCGGGACGGCCCTCGCGATCCTGCTCTCGCTCCCCATCGCCTTCCTCGCCGCCCGGAACACGACCTTCAACGCCGCCACCTTCTGGCTCGGCCGGTTTATCATGGTGGTGAGCCGATCGGTGGACTCCCTCATCTGGGCGCTGATCTTCATCATCGTGGTGGGCCCGGGCTCGCTCGCCGGGGTGCTCGCCATCGCCGTGCGGTCCATCGGCTTCGTCTCGAAGCTCGTGGCGGAGGGGATCGAGGAGATCGACCGCGGGCAGGTCGAGGCGGTTGCCGCCACCGGGGCGAGCCGGCTCCAGGTCCTCCTCTACGCCATCGCCCCCCAGATCCGCCCCGTCTTCGCCGGGGTCGCGCTCTACCGCTGGGACATCAACATCCGCGAGTCCACGGTGCTCGGGATCGTGGGCGCCGGCGGGATCGGGTTCGTCCTGAACGAGGCGATCCTCGGTCTCGAGTGGGACCGCGTGGGGACGATCCTGGTCGTCATCCTGGCCGTGGTCGTCGTCTCGGAGGCCAGCTCCGCCTGGCTCCGGACGCGGCTCACGTGAGCTTTCCACGCCAGCTCGAGCTTCGCGGTGGCCTTCCTCCAGCGTGAGCCGCCGCCGCGCCCGCGGCCGCAAGTCACCGCCGACGCCAGCCCGAGCACACGGTGGGCTATCGCACGATCCAATGACCCGGGCGCGGATCTCTACGCCCGGTGCCCCGAGGCGCTGGCGGGGGTGAGTCGCCCGCCCGAGCCCTTGCCGTACCCAAGGGCTGATGGCGCGCATCGCTGCCATGGTCCTGGCGAGGTCAGACTTCGACTTCTTGGCCACCCCGTGAGCCCGTGTGGGCCGGAAGCCGCCCAAACACCGTCGCATGGTCGTATAATCGCGGCGGGAGGCCCTACGTGTCGGTCCAGCTGATCCGCCACCGGTTTACGGTCGGCGAGTACCACCGCCTCGCCGAGGCAGGCGTCCTCCGGGAGGAGGACCGGGTCGAGCTCATCGAGGGGGAGATCATCGAGATGACGCCCATCGGCCTCCGGCACGCGGCGGCGGTCGACCTGCTCACGCGCTGGCTCGTCCAGGGGTCTGGGAGCCGGGCTGTCGTCCGGGTGCAGGGACCGATCCAACTGGGCCTCGAGTCGGAGGCGCAGCCTGACCTGGCAGTTCTGAAGCCGCAGGACGACTTCTACCGGCAGAAGGGCCCCGCCCCGGATGACGTTCTCCTCCTCATCGAGGTCGCCGACACGTCGCTTGCCTACGACCAGCGCGTGAAGCTTCCACTCTACGCGCGCGCCGGGGTGCGCGAGGTCTGGCTGGTCGACCTGGTCCGCAACCGGGTCGAAGTCTGCGCGGACCCTGGTCCGGACGGCTACCGTCGGGTCGAGACGCGGGCGCGGGGCGACACCCTCGTCCCGGCCACCTTCCCGGAGCTCTCCCTCTCCGTCGACGCGCTGCTCGGCTGACGAGCCCGATGACGCGCTCATTCGCGAGGCTATGTATCGGGGGCGCCGAGGACCCCGGGGGGGAGTGGGGGGCGATCCGAGTCGGCTCCGTGACACGACCCCCGCCAGGACGAGCCATCCTGACAGATCAACCGGGATGAGGGTACGTCGACCCCGGGAGACAGGCTGTTGGACGCCGTGCTTCGGTGACACGCGCACGCCGTTCACCTCCGCGTCGGGAGCCGGGCGCGGCCGAGACCTCCAGGAAACCGCCTGGCGCGCCTGTGTCAAATCAAACGACGCGGCCGGACGCGGGACCCGACGCACCCTGGTCGCTCCGGCGTCGGGGCTCCGGGCCGGGCTAGCCAGTACGACCATCGCGCTGGACGACGCGCGGCGCCCTGTCGCGCCACTTCGCGGGAAGGCGCGAGGTGCAGGCGTCGCGCGGGAGATGGACAGGTCCATGTGACCGTCGGCCGACATCCTGCGCGTCGCTCGTCTCCTCCCACGGCGGCTCGGGCGGGGACCCCATTGTCAGACCCTGCGCCCCCACCGTAGACTCGTCCCCTCGGATGCTCCGGCACGGCAGGTCGATGGAGGAGAGGCAGACATGATCCGACTGGTCGTCAACGGCAGGCCTCGCGACGTGGACGCGCCGCCGGACACGCCGCTCCTGTGGGTGATCCGGGAGAGTCTCGCGCTGACCGGCACGAAGTACGGGTGCGGGATGGCCCTCTGCGGCGCCTGCACGGTGCACCTGGACGGTCAGCCGATGCGCTCCTGCGTGACGCCGGTCTCGGCGGCCGCCGGCAAGGCCATCACGACCATCGAAGGCCTCGGCGAGAAGGGCCTCCACCCGGTCCAGCAGGCCTGGATCGCCGAGGAGGTCCCGCAGTGCGGCTACTGCCAGTCAGGCCAGATCATGGCGGCGGTCGCGCTCCTCGCGAAGACCCCGTCGCCCACGGACGCCGACATCGACCAGGCCATGGTCGGGCACATCTGCCGCTGCGGCACGTACCAGCGGATCCGGGCCGCGATCCACCGGGCCGCGGCGCTCGTGCGAGGAGGTGCGCGATGAAGCCCGTCGTGATCTCCCGGCGCACGCTCCTCAAGGGCGGGCTCGCGGCCGGCGCGGGCCTCAGCATCGGGTTCCGGTTTCCCGCTCCTGGCCGCGCTGCGGCGCAGGGCGCGAAGGTCTTCGCGCCGAACGTGTGGCTCCGCCTCGACGCGGACGGCATCGTCACGATCGTCAACTCCCAGTCGGAGCTGGGCCAGGGCACGCTCACCTCGATGGCAATGGTCATCGCGGACGAGCTGGACGCGGACTGGTCGAAGGTCCGCGTCGAGCAGAGCGGCGCCGACCCCGCGTACGGGAACCCGAACTTCGGGGGCCAGCAGCTCACCGCCGGCAGCCAGTCGATCCGCGGCCTCCTGCCGACCTGGCGGCGCGCGGGTGCCGCAGCCCGCGAGATGCTCGTCACCGCCGCGGCCAGGGAGTGGGGCGTCCCGGCGGGCGACCTGCGCACGGACAAGGGCGTCGTCCACCACGACCCGAGCGGCCGCCGGCTCACCTACGGCGAGCTCGCGGACAAGGCCGGGCAGCTCCCGGTGCCCCAGAGCCCGAGGCTCAAGACGCCCGACCAGTTCAAGCTCATCGGCAAGAAGGTCCCGCGGCTCGACACCCCGGACAAGGTGACCGGCCGCGCGCTCTACGGGATCGACGTGACGGTGCCGGGGATGTTGGTCGCGACCGTCCTGCGCCCGCCGGTCTTCGGCGGGAAGGTCGCGAGCTTCGACGCCACGCGGGCGAAGGCTATCAGGGGCGTCCGGGATGTCGTCCGGATCAGCTCGGGGCTGGCCGTCGTCGCCGACAGCTACTGGGTGGCCAAGCTCGGGCGCGACGCCCTCGTCGTCCGCTGGGACGACGGGCCGACCGCCCAGGTCTCGAGCGCGTCGATCCGCCAGGCCTACGCGACGCTCGCGCAGCAGCCCGGGCCCGTGGCGCGCCGCGACGGCGACGCGATGAAGGCCCTCGGCGAGGGCACCCGCGTCGTCGAGGCGGTCTACGAGGTGCCGTTCCTCGCGCACGCGACCATGGAGCCCCAGAACTGCACCGCCCACGTCCGACCGGACGGCTGTGACGTGTGGGCGCCGACGCAGAACCAGACCGGCGCCCAGCAGACGGCGATGCGCGTCACGGGGCTCCCCCGGGAGAAGGTCCGCATCCACACGACCTTCGTCGGCGGGGGCTTCGGGCGCCGCGGGGAGGTCGACTACGTGACCGAGGCGGTCGAGGTCTCGAAGGCCGTCGGCGCGCCGGTCAAGGTGATCTGGACGCGCGAGGACGACATCCGGCACGACTTCTACCGGCCCGCGACCTACAACCTCTTCCGCGCGGCGCTCGGCCCCGACGCGATGCCGGTCGCCTGGCTCCACCGGATCGTGGGCCGCGGGATCATGGTCCAGCGGGGGTGGGTGCCGCCCGGCCAGGTCGACCGGACGATGGTCGAGGGCGCGGCGAACATGCCCTACGACATCCCGAACCTCCAGGTGGAGTACACGCATCACGACACGGGCGTGCCCGTCGGCTTCTGGCGATCGGTCGGGGCGTCGCAGAACGCGTTCATCGTCGAGAGCTTCGTGGACGAGCTGGCGCACGCGGCGAGGAAGGACCCGTTCGAGTACCGCCGCGCGCTCCTCGGGAAGTCCCTGCGCCACAAGGGGGTCCTCGAGCTGGCGGCGCAGCAAGCGGGCTGGGGCACGCCGCTCCCGCCCGGCCGGCACCGCGGGATCGCCGTCGCGTTCTCCTACGGGAGCTGGGCCGCGCAGGTCGCCGAGGTGTCGGTCGCGTCGGACGGGACCGTCCACGCGCACCGCGTCGTCTGCGCCATCGACTGCGGCCTCGCCGTGAACCCGGACCAGATCCAGGCACAGATGATGGGCGGGATCGTCTGGGGCCTGACCGCCGCGCTCCGCGGCGAGATCACGATCCAGAACGGCCGCGTCCAGCAGTCGAACTTCCACGACTATCCGATGCTCCGGATCCACGAGGTCCCGACGGTCGAGGTGCACATCCTGCCGAGCACCCAGCCCCCGGGGGGCGTCGGCGAGCCCGGCGTGCCGCCGATCGCGCCGGCGGTGGCGAACGCGGTCTTCGCCGCGACGGGGAAGCGGATCCGGCGGCTGCCGATCCGGGCGGAGGACCTCGCGCGCGCCTGACGGCCGCTCCCTCGCCCCTCAGGGGCGAGGGTCGGAGGGAGGGATCAAGAGCGGCCGGGCGAAGCTCAGCTCGTGGCCGTCGGGGTCGCGGAGGTGGAAGTAGCGCTCGCCCCACTCCGCGTCCCGCGGCGGGGCCTCGGGCGTGAGGCCCTCGGCCCCCGCCCGGGCATAGAGCGCGTCCACGTCGTCCACGTAGAGGATCACGCGCCCCCACCACGCCCACCGCCGCTCCGGCGGCGCGGCGATCAGGTTGAGATGACCCCGCCCCGCCGTGAAGGACGTGAAGGCGGCGTCCTCGCCGCCGTAGGCGAGGGGGAACCCCAGAGCCCGGTAGAAGCGGACGGCGCGCGCCATGTCGTGCGTGGCGAGCGTGACGGCGCTGATCGAGACGATGCGGGGTTGCGCGCCGCTCGAGCTCATGGTCATGCCCCGAGCATCTTATCGCGGCGGCAGGCTTGCGGTATCCTGATTGGTGATGGGCGGGCGACGGCGATGGGTGACGGGGGCGGCGCTGGGTTTGCTCGCGCTCCCGCTCCTCGCGGGCTGCGCGAGCCTCCAGCGCGACCCGAACTGGTGGCAGGCGCGGCGCGACCCGTCGGGCCAGGCGCCGGACCCCGCGACGACCCCGGAGGCGGTGCTCCAGGTCTACGCGGCGCGCGCGGTCGGCTGGAAGGGCGTCCTGGGCGTCCACACCTGGATCGCCGTGAAGCCGACCGGGGCGCCGGCCTACACCCGGTACGAGGTCATGGGCTGGGGCGTGGGCCGCGGGTTCCCCGCCGTGCGCGTCAACCGGACCGGCCCGGACAACTACTGGTTCGGCGCCCGCCCCGAGCTGCTCCTCGACCGCCGCGGCGAGGACGTGGACGCGCTCATCGCGAAGGTCGAGGCGGCGACGGCCGCCTATCCGTACCGCGACAGCTACCGGACGTGGCCCGGGCCGAACAGCAACACGTTCACCGCGTACGTCGCCCGGGCGGTGCCGGATCTCGGGCTCGAGCTCCCGCCGACGGCGGTCGGCAAGGACTACCTGCCCGACGGGCCCGTCGCGTGGGCGCCGAGCGGCACCGGCGTCCAGCTCTCGCTCCTCGGCCTCTTCGGCGTTCTGGTCGGCTGGGAGGAGGGGCTCGAGGTCAACCTCCTGGGCCTCACCTTCGGGGTCGACCTGAACCGGCCGGCGCTGAAGCTCCCGGGCGTCGGCCGCGTCGGGCTCTGAGGTGGCCCCTCACCCGACCCTCTCCCCCAGGGGAAGAGGGAAGATCCAGTTCCGCCCGCTGACGCCGGAACGCTGGGACGATCTCGTCGCGCTCTTCGGCCCGCGGGGGGCGTGCGCCGGCTGCTGGTGCATGTGGTGGCGCCTGCCCCACGCCGCCTGGCAGCAGGGCAAGGGCGCGGGCAACCGCCGCGCGCTCCGCCGCGTGGTGGCGACCGGACCGCCGCCCGGGATCCTCGCCTACGCCGACGGGCAGCCGGTCGGCTGGTGCGCGGTGGCCCCGCGCGCCGCATACCCGCGGCTCGCGCGCTCGCGCGCGCTCGCGCCGGTGGACGACGCGCCCGTCTGGTCGCTCACGTGTTTCTTCGTGGCCCGGCCGTGGCGGGGGCGCGGCCTCACGCGCGCCCTGCTCGACGCCGCGGCGGCGGACGTCCGCCGGCGAGGCGGGCGCGTCCTCGAGGGTTACCCCATCGAGCGGTCCGCGCGGACGGCGGACGCCTTCGTCTACACCGGGCTCGCCTCGACGTTCCGGCGGGCCGGGTTCCACGAGGTCGCGCGGCGATCCCGGACGCGCCCGATCATGCGGCGCGCGCTGCGGTAGGGCTACCACGAGGCCAGCGGTCACCAGAAGGAGCGTCTCTTCGGCTGAGCCTCCCGTGGCCACGACCGGACCCGGCGTGCGCCGGGTCGTGCTCCTCGGCGCGAGCAACCTCACCCTCGGGCTCCCCACGGTCCTGGCGAGCGCGCGGTCGCGCCTCGGCCCCGGACCCCTCGAGGTCCTCGTCGCCGCGGGCCACGGGCGGTCGTACGGCCGGTGGAGCCGGGTGGGCTTCCGCGGGCTCCCGGCGATCCGCGACTGCGGCCTCTGGGCCGCCGCCGGGGGCGCCACGGGCGCCGTGACGCACGCTCTCGTCACCGACATCGGGAACGACCTGGCGTACGGCGCCTCGGCGGCCGAGCTCGCGGGGTGGGTCGGCGCGTGCGTCGAGCGCCTCGAGGCGATGGGCGCGCAGATCGTCCTGACGCTCCTCCCGTCGGGAACCCTCGCGCGTCTCGCGCCCTGGCGCTACCACCTCTTCAAGGCCGTGCTCTTCCCCGGTCGCCGGCTTCCCCTCCGGGTGCTGCGGGAGCGCGTCGCTGACGTCAACGAGCGGCTGGCCGCGCTCGGGCCGCGGGTCCGGCTCGTCGAGCCGGAGGCGGCCTGGTACGGCCCGGACACCATCCACATCCGGCGGAGCCGGCGCGCCGCCGCCTGGACGACGGTCCTGTCGCCGTGGAATGCGGCGCCGGACTGCGCGGCCCCGGGTGGCGGGGCGCCTCGCGTCTCCCTGCCCGGGCTGGCGCCTGAGCTGCGGACGATCCTCGGCATCACGCGCCGGCGCGCCCAGCCGAGCCGCGCTCTCGCCGACGGCACGACGATTTCGCTCTTCTGAACCGGGGGACGGACCCTCACGTCATCCCCTTGCTGGTTACACGGGAACCATGTAAGCTCGCGCCGTGGCTGCCGCGTTTCTCTCCCGTGGAACACGTCCTCGGTCGCCTCAAAGGCATCCGGCCGAGCCGCTACAGCATCCGGGTGAACGACCAATACCGGATCACGTTCAAGTTCGAGGGTGGTGATGCCCTCGACGTGAAGTGCGAGGATTACCATTGAGGTGCATCCGATGATGCCAACCCGTCGCCCGCCGACACATCCCGGAGAGATCCTCCTCGAGGAGTTCCTCAGGCCCTTGGGCATGACGCAGGTCACGGCCGCCCGACGGATGGGGATCCCGACGAACCGTCTCAACGAGATCGTCCGCCGTCGCCGTGGCGTGACCGCCGACACCGCGCTGCGCCTGGCGCGTCTCCTCGAAACGTCCCCGCAGTTCTGGATGAACCTCCAGGCGACGTGGGACCTCTACCATGCGGCTCGGGCGCTCCGGACGGGATAGCGCTGGTCACGCTCAGAGAACTCGCACGAGCGTCATCTCCCGCGTGTTGAGCTCTCCGATGAGCGACGCGGCGATGACACCCTTCGCGATCGACTCGTCCGACAGCCCGCCCGTCCGGGGGTTCCTCCACCGCCCGCCGTCGGCGACGGGCGACGCCCTGATCCTGAGCCACGGCGCCAGCGCGAACTGCCGGACACCGCTCCTGGTCGCCGTGGCGCAGGGCTTCGCTGCGCACGGCGTCACCGTGCTCCGCTGCGACCTCCCCTACCGCCAGGCTGTGCCCACCGGCCCACCGCCCCGCGACAGCGCCCCGCGGGACCGAGCGGGCATCCGGGCGGCGGTCGCCGCGGCCCGGGCGCTCGGAGCCGGCCGTGTCTTCCTCGGCGGTCACTCCTACGGCGGGCGGCAGTCGAGCATGCTCGCCGCCGAGGATCCGGCCGTCGCCGACGCCCTGCTGCTCCTCTCGTACCCGCTGCACCCCCCACGGCGCCCGACCGAGCTCCGCACCGCCCACCTGCCGCAGCTCCGGACCCCGGCCCTCTTCGTCCACGGCACACGCGATCCGTTCGGCTCGCTCGAGGAGCTGCGGGCGGCGCTCTCGCTGATCCCTGCCCCGACGCGCCTGCTCCCGGTCGAAGACGGCGCCCACTCCCTGAGCGTCGGGGTGGCCGAAACGGCCGTGGCCGTCTTCCTCGACTTCGCGCGCGTCGCGATCCGCGCATGACCGAAGCGCCGCGCCGCCCCTTCGTCCCCGAGTGGCTCCTCCGCCGGTTCGCCGACGGCTCGGGGCAGGTCCTGATGGAGCGCCGCGACCGGACCCGGCGGCTCACCGCGAGCGTGGCGGAGGCCGCCGCCGCGGCGGGGTGCTACAGCGTGGACGCGCATCGGCCCGGGGGACCGGAGCTGGCACGCCTCCTCGTCGAAGTCGAGGACCGCGCGGCGAAGGTGATCGAGGAGATGCTCGCCGGGGCCTTTCCGCCGCGCGGTGAGGATCGGGCGCTGCTCGCGCTCTTCGTCGCGGTCCGGCTCCTGCTCGGGCACGCGCCCCGCGCCGTCGGCCAGCAGGTCGTCGCCGCGCTCGCGGAAGTCGTCGTCGCCAAGCTGCCGGAGGAGGACGAGGATGAAGGACTGGTCGTGGTCGCGCCCCCCACTCGGGCCGAACCCGACGGGGCGGACGCCGCGGTCCGGGACGAGGAGGGGCACCGGCTCCCCCTCTCGGCCGCGCCCGAGCTGGCCCGGGTCCTGCTCCCCCGGACCTGGCAGCTCGTCCGCTTCCCCGAGCCGCGGCTCCTGACCGGCGACACTCCGGCCGTGCCCTGGAGCCCCTCGGGCGCGGCCCCGTCCAACCCGACCCGCCTGGGCGCGTTCGCCGAGGTCCGCGTCCCCCTCGACCCACGACACGCGCTGATCCTCGCGCGCTCGGCCCAGCTCGGCGAGGTGATCCGGGACCTGGGCGACCGCCACGCGAGCGCCTTGAACCGCACCGTCGCCGACGCCGCCGGGATGTGGATGTACTACCACCCCGCCACCGACCCGCCCGGAGGCGTCGCGCTGGACCCGACGTGAGCCGCCCGGCCCGATCCCCGTCGCATCTCGGCGTCCTCCATCTCGCCGGGACGCGCTCGGCCTGCGGTCTCGCGGGCGTCCCGTCCCTCCGGTGGGGTCGTCGGCGCCCCTCAACGTACCGTGAGTACGCGTCGGGGCGCCTCCTCGTCCATCACGGTCGGCGCGTCTCGCGCCTGCGGCGCTCGATCCGCGGCGACCTCTGGGCGTCCTTGATCTGCTCGGGTCTCGACCCCGGCCTGGCACTGCCCTCGCTACGCGAGCCTCTGCGGAGGGTCCCGACGTGAGGCGACGCGCGCGCGCTTCGCCCCCCGTCGCGCTGATCACCGGCGCGGGCCGCGGCATCGGCCGCGCGACGGCCGAGGCGTTCGCAGCCGCCGGCTACGGGGTCGTCCTGGCCGAGCTGCGCCCGGACCCGGGGCGGCGCGCCGCCCGGGCCCTCGCGCGGGCCGGCGGCCGCGCGTGGTTCAGGCAGACGGACGTGGCCGACGCGCGCTCGGTGGACGGCACGGTGCGCGCGACGCTCCGGCACTTCGGCCGCCTCGACGTGGTCGTGAACAATGCCGGCGTCCTTCGCGTGGCTCCCCTCGCCCGGCTCCCGGTCCGCGAGCTCGACCGCATGCTCACGGTCAACCTGCGCGGCCCTCTGCTGATGGCCCGCGCCGTGCTCCCGGCCATGCTCCGCCGGGGGTCGGGCGCGATCGTCAACGTGGCCTCGATGCTCGGGAAGTCCGGCCTGCGGCAGTACGTGACCTATTGCGCGACGAAGTTCGGCGTCGTCGGTCTGACGGAAGCCCTCGCGGACGAGCTCCACGGGACGGGCGTCCGGGTGTGGGCCGTCTGCCCCGGCCTGACCGACACCCCGATGGCCCGCCTCACCCTCGCCACGCCGCGCGAGCGCGCCGGGCTGATCCGCCCGGCGACCGTCGCCCGGACCATCCTGGGCCTCGCCACCGGCGGCCGCCGCGCCCCGAGCGGCGCTGCCATCGAAGTGACGCGGTGAAGCCCGTCATCGTCCTCGCTCTGCTCGCACGGCGTCGGCCGGCCGCTGGCGCAACCTCACCGGGGCACGGCGACCAAGGCGCTCCAGGAGTTCGACACGCGCCGGGCGATCCAGGGCGCGACGGACCACCGAAAGGAGGTATTCCGACAGCGACACGCCGGCCAGCGCCGCTCGTGCCTCGAGCTTGCGGTGAAGGTCCTCGGGGACGTCCCGAATCCGCACCGTCTTCGCCATGCCACTATCATACCCATGGGCGTATCACTTGTGAGGTCATGCGGCGTTACGATCCCACCGGACGGACGATCTCGTGAGCGAGACCTCCGCCATCCCCGAGCGGGGGGTGAAGCGAGCCCGGACTCACCAGGAGCCGCCGCCGCCCCGGCGCGTCCTGAGCATCCACGCCCACCCCGACGACCAGGAGTTCACCGTCGCCGGGACGCTCGCGAAGTGGGCGCGCGCGGGGAGCGAGATCGTCACCGTGTGCATCACGAGCGGCGGCGCGGGATCCAACGAGTTCACGCCCTCCGGGATGACCCGCGAGGCGCTCGTCCCGATCCGCGAGCAGGAGCAGCGGAACGCGTGCTGGGCGCTCGGGATCGCGGAGGTCGTGTTCCTCGGGTACGCGGACGGGATGCTCGAGCCCTCCATCGCGCTCCGGCGCGACCTCACGCGCCTGATCCGCCGCTACCGCCCCGACGCCGTCGTCTGCGGCGACCCGACGGTGCGCTTCTACGGCCAGAGCTACATGAACCACCCCGACCACCGGGCCGCGGCCGACGCCGCGCTCGACGCCGTGTTCCCGTCGGCCGAGACCCGGCTGATCTTCCCCGAGCTGCTCGCCGAGGGGCTCGACCCCCACCACGTGGGCACGGTGTACATCCACGGCGCCGAGCGTCCGGACACCTTCATCGACATCGCGGGGACGCTGCCGATCAAGCTCACTGCGCTCAAGGAGCACCGGAGCCAGATGGGCGGCTGGGACCCGACCGACATGCTCACGGCCTGGGCGGGCCAGCAGGGCAAGAAGCGGGGCCTCGCCGCCGCCGAAGCCTACCGGCGGATGGTCCTCGAGGGCCCGTAACGGCCGACCAGCCGCTGTATCCCCTTTGGCCTCCCTGTCCACTCCCGTCGCCGGGGTCGGGATGATGACATCCTAACTGCGGGCGCCGTCAATTTCCGCCGCTTCGACCTTACCCTGCAGATCGGCACAGATGTTGCTCGTGGGAGTGACCAGGACCCCAGACCATGTGCCCCGGACCACGGTGCCGACTACACAAAAGGCGGGTTCCCCACCCTCAGCCTGACCCAGGCCGCCAGCAGGCGTTTCGGTTCGAACCGACCGAGCAGAGCCGCCCGGCCCTGAGCGAAAGCGGGGCCCCCTGTCGGTGCCCAGATGGCTGGAGATCAACGAGATGTCGTAGCCTGAGGCTTGACAGCACCCCAGATATTGAGTATAAGGGTGACCAGAGTGAGGCTGGCTTGAGGGCGCTCGAAGACCTCATTGCTCGGCACCTACCGCACTTGGCGTCCCGCCGACTTCCCCAGAACGCGATTCCCAGACTCGCGAAGGATCGTTCGGCTTTGCGCGCCATCGCTAAGGCAATCAAGGAGATTCCAACAGAGCACCGGCTCTACCTCAGCGATGCTCGCAACATAAGCCGCGTGTCGGACGAATCGGTGCATCTAATCGTGACTTCCCCGCCCTACTGGACGTTGAAGCGCTACCCCGAAAATGAAGCCCAGCTCGGATGCCTGACCGATCTCCACGTCTTCCTGAAGGAGTTGGACCGCGTTTGGACAGAGTGTTTCCGGGTACTCGTCAAGGGCGGCCGACTTGTAGTCGTGGTGGGCGACGTTTGCCTGTCGCGGAGGAAGCACGGTGCCCACATGGTCGTGCCACTCCATGCCGCGATCCAGGTTCACTGCGCCGAGCTAGGGTTTCATAACCTCGCGCCAATCATCTGGTACAAGATCGCGAATGCCGCCTTCGAAGTGGAGAATGGGACGGCGTTCCTTGGCAAGCCCTACGAACCCAATGCGATCATCAAGAATGATATTGAGTTCATTCTCATGCAGCGGAAGCCCGGAGCCTACAGACGCCCGACGGACGCCATGCGGATTCTGAGCCTCATTGGTGAGAAACAACACCGAACTTGGTTCAACCAGATTTCGCGACTACCCGGCACGTCAACACGCGCACATCCTGCACCATTTTCGATGGAACTCGGCGAGCGTATGATCCGCATGTTCAGTTTCGCCGGCGACACGGTTCTCGACCCCTTCTCGGGCACGGGTACGACGAGCCTTGCAGCGGCGCGCGCTGGTCGGAATAGCATCGGAATCGAGGTCGAGCCCTCCTACCACGCTGCGTCGGTTCAGCGTCTCCGGCAGTTCGTTCACAAGGAGAAGCTACCCGCAAGGATCCACGCTGAATAGATCGCCTCGACCAGATGGCGAACACCACATTCAGGCTCCTTGAACGCTTCCGGCAGACGTTCAAGGGGAAGATCTACAAGCACCGCGACTCGAGCCTGGGAAACAAGATCGGGCGGGAACTGTTCGAAGATCTGTTCGACCACTCAGATTCCCCGGGCTATGCGCAGCACGTGCGGACGCTCCGCGGCCTCGCAAATCGGGGTGGCAGAATACATACTCCGAGGGCTATCAGACGGAATGACAGCGTCCTTGGGAAGCCCCCAGCAGGAATAGGTTCCCGCAAGACTCCTCGGGGTTTCTCGGTTCCGGAAGGCCCTGTAGCAGAACCGAGGATTGGCTGTGAGGTGAAGATCCTAGCGAAGTCTCAGCTCAAACAAATCGATCGGGTCATCAACGACCTTGACGGATTCGCGCAGCGCATGAAGTCCCTGAACCGCCGATGCATCAATGTCGCGATAATTGGCGTGAACCACGAGGCGAACTATGTCGGGTACGAGGGGTCACGTGCCTTTAGGCATGAGCTCCGAGAGCAGGAGCCGAAGACAGTAATTCAACGAATCAAAGATCAGCTTCTGAGGCGCTACGACGAGTTGCTCATCCTCCAGTTTCGGGCGACCAACCAACGGCCGTATCCGTTCAATTGGCTCGATCCGCGACGAGTCGAACTTGACTACGGAGCCGCGCTCACAAGGATCAGCGAACTGTACCAGCGCCGATTCGGCTAGTCGAACCACCGCTCGGCCGCCCCAAACCGGACCCTCCAGAACTCCCCTCCCAGGTTGACCGACAAGTTCGAGCGCGGCTTCACCAAGCGTAATCAGAAACTGCGCGGAGCCAGCGCGCCCCCGTGACGGCGACCAGATCGGCCACCCGGAGCTCGAAGTCCACGCCGCGGACGCCCGCGCTGACGTGGATCGTCTCCCGCGCGCGGGCGCTCTCGTCGAGGTAGACGTCGAAGGCGCCCTGGCGGACCGCCAGGGCGGAGATCCCGCCGACCTGCAAGCCCGTCAACGCCTCGGCCTCGCGCTGGGTCGCCATGCGCACCTTCTTCTCGCCGAGCCCGCGGGCGAGGAGCTTCAGATCGAGCTGGGCGCGGGATGGGACGAGAACGAGCAGCGGTCGCTCCCGGCGGATCGTCTCGCGGAGCACCACGAGCGTCTTGTAGACCGCCTCCGCCGGCGCGCCCAGGAGCTCCGCGGCCTCGTCGGCCGAGTGGAAGGCGCCCGAGGGATCGTAGACCGTGGCGCGGTACGCGATGCCGCGCGCCTCCAGCATTCGCGCGGCGTTCGTCTTGACCGGCATCTTCACGCGGTCACCGGCGGTACCGCCGCAGCGCCGGCGTCGCCGCGGCGATCCAGGCCGTCGTCACGAGGCTCCCGAGCCCCCCCGTCACCACCGACCCCGGCGCCCCGAGCCAGTCGGCGACCAGGCCGGCCTCGAGCTCCCCGAGCTGGGGCCCGCCCATGAAAAAGAGCATCCCGACGCTCCCCACGCGGCCGCGCAGGTGATCCGGCGTCTCGAGCTGGCGGATCACGTTGCGGATCACCATGCTGACGGTGTCCGTCGCGCCCGTCAGGGCGAGGCACACGAACGTGAGCCAGAACTCGCGCGAGAGGCCGAAGAGGACCGTGGCGAGCCCGTAGCCCGCGACGGCCCACAGCAGCACGCGCCCGCGGTGCTCGATGTCGCCCATGACCCGCACCATCGCCAGGCTCGCCACGACGGCGCCGACCGAGGGCGCGGCATAGAGCCAGCCGTAGCCGCGCGCCCCGACGGCCAGGATGTCCTGCGCGAAGATGGGCAGGAGCGCCGTCGCCGACGCGAAGAACGTCGCCAGGAAGTCGAGCAGCATCGTCGAGCGGATCAGCGGCGACGCGAAGGCGAAGCGCAGGCCGTCCGCCGCCGCGCGGAGGCTGATCTCTCCCGCCTCCCGCCGCTCGCGCGAGACAACGCCGCGCATGGCGAGGAGCGAGCCGATCACCACGAGGAACGAGAGCGCGTTGACCGCGTACACCCACCCGACCCCGAGCACCGCGATCACCACGCCGCCGAGCGAGGGACCGACGACCGAGGCCGCCTGGAACATGATCGTGTTCAGGCTGATGGCGTTCGGGAGGTGCTCGCGCGGGACCAGGTTCGGGACGAAGGCCTGCCGCGCCGGCACGTCGAACGAGGCGGCGGCCGAGCTCAACGCCGCCAGGACGTAGATCGGCCACACGGCGTCGAGCCCGCGGAACGTCAGGACGGCGAGGACCGCGGCGACCAGCGCCATGCCGCACTGCGTGGCGACCATCAAGCGGCGGCGGTCGACGGCGTCCGCCACGACCCCGCTCACGAGCGAGAGCGAGACGATCGGGACGAGGCGGACGAGCCCGACGAGGCCGAGGGCGAGGCCTCGGCGCTCCGGCGGGACCAGGAGCGAGACGTGCCAGAGGATCGCCGCGGTCTGCATCATCGAGCCGGACATGGAGAAGAGCTGGCCCGCCCAGAGGAGGCGGAAGTTCCGGTGCTGGAGGGCGACGAACGGCGAGGCGATGGGGCTCACGGTCCGGCCGATGCGCGCAGCCCGACCGCGGGCCCGGTCAGGCGTGGTCGCGGACGGTGCGGGGCCAAGTAACGAGTATGGCTAGGACGCAGGGAGGAGGCGGGCCGAGGCGTATGCCGCATACGTTGAGGTCCGCCGACGACCGAGGACGACGCCAGGCGAAGTTAATTGGGCCCGCACTACGCGCTGACGCCCCGGAGCGTGAGCTCCCCCGCCCGATGGCAGCTCACGAGGTGGCCCGGCCGGGCCTCCGCGAGCGCCGGCGTCTCGACGCGGCAGCGCTCGACCGCGTAGGGGCAGCGGGGGTGGAAATAGCAGCCGGCCGGTGGGTGGGCCGCGTCCGCGACCTCGCCCTCGAGCACGATCCGCCGGGCGCGCAGCCGGGGGTCGGGCTTCGGCACCGCGGAGAGCAGCGCCTCCGTGTACGGGTGGAGCGGCGCCGTGAAGAGCGCCTGCGTCTCGGCGACCTCGACGATCCGGCCGACGTACATCACGGCGACCCGGTCGCTCACGTGCTTGACCACCGAGAGGTCGTGCGCGACGAACAGGTACGTGAGCCCGAGCTGCGCCTGGAGGTCGAGCATCAGGTTCAGGATCTGCGCCTGCACCGAGACGTCGAGGGCCGAGACGGGCTCGTCGGCGACCACGAGACTCGGGTTCAGGGCGAGGGCCCGGGCGATGCCGACCCGCTGGCGCTGGCCGCCGCTGAAGGCGTGAGGGTAGCGCCGCATGTACTCGGGACGCAGGCCGACCAGGGGCAGGAGCTCCGCGACGCGGTCGATCCGCTCCCGGCGGGTCCCGAGCCCGTTGGCCACCAGCGGCTCGGCGACGATGTCGAGGAGGGTCCGCCGCGGGTTCAGGGACGAGAACGGGTCCTGGAAGATCATCTGCATCTGGCGCCGGAGCGGGCGGAGCTGGCGCTTCGACAGGCGCGCGACGTCCACCACCGCGCCATCGCCGGCCCGGAAGCGGATCTCCCCCGCCGTGGGCGCGAGCGCCCGGAGGATGCAGCGGGCGGTCGTCGTCTTGCCGCAGCCCGACTCCCCGACGAGCGACAGCGTCTCCCCCTTCCGGACGGCGAAGCTCACGTCGTCCACGGCACGCACGTGCCCGACGACCCGCCGGAGGAACCCCTTCTGGATCGGGAAGAACTTCCGGAGGCCCCGGACGTCCAGGAGGGGCGCGCCGTTCGCCTGGCTCATGGGGCGCGGTAGAGGAAGCAGCTCACGGCCTGCCCGTCGCCCGCGGGCTCGAGGGCGGGCTCCGCGCGGTCGCAGGTGCCGGGCATGAAGTCGGGGCAGCGCGGGTGGAACGGGCACCCCGCGGGCCGGTTGTAGGGGTGCGGGATCGAGCCCGTGATCACGGGCAGCCGGGTACGGACGGGGGCGTGGATCGAGGGGATCGAGCGCAGCAGCGCCCGGGGGTAGGGGTGCTTCGGGGCGTGAAAGATCGCGTCCACCGGTCCCTCCTCCACCACGCGCCCGAGGTACATGACGACGACCGTGTCGCACATCTCGGCGATCACGCCGAGGTTGTGGGTGATGAGGATGATCCCCATCCCCTCCTCGTCCTGGAGGCGGCGCAGGAGGTCGAGAATCTGGGCCTGCGTCGTGACGTCGAGGGCCGTCGTCGGCTCGTCGGCGATGAGGACGCGGGGACCGCACGACAGCGCGAGGGCGATCATGGCGCGCTGGCGCAGGCCGCCGCTGAGCTGGAAGGCGTACTCGCCCACGCGGCGCTCGGGCCGGGGGATCCCGACCAGGCGCAGCGTCTCGACCGCCTTGTCGCGCGCGTCGTTCTTCGAGAGCCCCTGGTGGAGCCGGATCGTCTCGACCATCTGGTTGCCGATCGTGTGGACGGGGCTGAAGGACGTCATCGGCTCCTGAAAGACGAGCGAAATGTCGCCGCCGCGGATCTGCCGCATCTCGGACCCGGCCGGGTCGAGCCGGGTGAGGTCCACCCCCTCCGCCCCGGGGCCGTTCCGCCGGAGGAGGACCGTGCCGGAGACGATCCGCCCCGGACGCTCGACGATCCGGAGGATGGAGCGCGCCGTCACGCTCTTCCCGCAGCCCGACTCCCCCACGATCCCGAGCGTCCGCCGCGGATGGACGTCGAAGCTCGCGCCGTCCACGGCCTTGACCGTCCCCTCGTCGGTGAAGAAGTAGGTGCAGAGGTCGCGGACCTCCAGGATCGGCCGGCTCTCCTTCTCTCCCGCCGGGGGAGAGGGGATGGTGAGGGGGTTACTGCCCATAGGGGTCGGCGGCATCCCGCAGTCCGTCGCCCATGAAGTTGAAGGCGAGGATGACGATGGTCACCGGGATCGCCGGGATCAGGAGCCACGGCGAGATGGCCAGGGCCTGGATGTTCTGCGCCTGCTGGAGCAGCACGCCCCAGCTGATGGCCGGCGGCCGGAGCCCGAGGCCCAGGAAGGAGAGCGACGTCTCGCTGATGATCATGGCCGGGATGGCCAGCGTCGTCGCCGCGATGATGTGCGAGAGGAACGACGGCACGAGATGCGTGAGGATGATGCGCGCCTGGCTGCACCCCGCCAGCTCGGCGGCCATCACGAAGTCCTCCTCCCGAAGCGAGAGGAAGCGGCCGCGCACGACCCGCGCCAGCTCCGTCCAGCCGACGAGCGAGATGATGATCGTGATGGCGAAGTAGACCTGGACGACCGTCCAGTCGTTGGGCAGGGCGGCCGCCAGCCCCATCCAGAGCGGGATGGTCGGGATCGAGCGGAGGATCTCGATGACGCGCTGGATCAGCGTGTCGATCGCACCGCCGTAGAGCCCGGAGATCCCGCCCAGCACGATGCCGAGGACGAGGGAGAGCGCGACCCCGGCGAGGCCGATCAAGAGCGACGTGCGCGTGGCGTACACGAGGCGCGACCAGAGGTCGCGCCCCTGCTCGTCGGTGCCGAGAAGGAAGAGCGATTCCTCCGGCGCGGCGTCCTCGACCCCGAGGAGGTGGCGGTCCGTCGGGATCAGGCCGAGGAACCGGTACTCGAAGCCGTGCGCGAAGAACCGCACGGGGATCTTCCGCTCCGGGTCCGGCGTGTAGACCCGCTTGAGGGTCACCGGGTCGCGCCTCCCGGCCAGGCCTAAGACGTGCGGGCGCCAGCGCCCATCGTCGAAGAAGCGGATGCCCTGGGGCGGCAGCAGGGAGCGCTGGGCCTCCGAGGCCGTGGGGACCGCGTAGGCAAGGAAGTCGGCGAACAGGACGACGAGGTAGAAGAGCGCGACCACGGCGGTCCCCGCGAGCGCGAGGCGGTGGCGCCGGAACCGCCACCACATGAGCTGCCACTGGGTGGCGACGGAGATCCGCTCCTCGACCACCGTCGCCGGCAGCTCCACCCCGCCCTTCCGGACGGGGGGCTCGAGGACGGCCCCCGGGTCGGCTATTTCTTCCCCTCCAGGCGGATGCGGGGGTCGATCCACATGAGGAGGAGGTCCGACAGGAAGGTGCCAATGACCGTCATGACGCCAAGGAGGAGCACGATCGTCCCCGCCAGGAACATGTCCTGGGCCACGAGGGCCCGCAGGAGGAGCGGCCCGACGGTCGGCAGGCTGAGCACCAGCGACACGATGATGCTCCCGGACACCACATAGGGCAGCAGATAGCCGATCGTGCTGGCGAAGGGGTTCAGGGCCACGCGGACGGGGTACTTGACGATCACCCGCGTCTCGGCGAGCCCGCGCGCGCGAGCGGTCACGACGTAGGGCCTCCGGAGCTCGTCCAGCAGGTTCGCCCGCATGATCCGGATGAGCTGGGCGGTGCCTGCGAGCCCGAGGATGAGCGCCGGGAGCGGCAGGTGCTTGAGGAGGTCCCAGGCCTTCGCGAAGCTCCACGGCGCCTCGACGAACTCGTCCGAGAAGAGCCCGCCGATGTTGGCGCCAAACAGGGTGAAGCTGAAATACATGAGGACCAGGGCCAGCATGAAGCTCGGGACGGCCAGGCCGATGAACCCGACGAACGTCGCCACGTAGTCGCCGACCGAGTACTGGCGGACGGCGGAATAGATGCCGATGGGGAGCGCCAGCGCCCAGGTCAGGACGATGGCCGTCACGGAGACGACCATGGTCAGCCACAGTCGGTCCCCGATGACCTCCGAGACGGGGCGCTTCCATTCGAGGGCCATGCCGAACCGGCCCTGCATCACCATCTTCATCCAGCGGAGGTACTGGAACCACAGCGGCTGATCGAGCCCGTACTCCCGGCGGAGCGCCTCGACCTCCTGCTCGGAGACGAAGCCGCCCGAGGCGGACATCTGGGCGATGTACGACGTGATGTAGTCGCCCGGCGGGAGCTGGATGATGACGAAGGCGAGGACCGAGATGGCCCAGCAGGTCAGGATCGCGAGGATCAGCCGTTGGAAAAGGTAGGCCAGCATCGTGGGGACGATGGTACTCCCTCTCCCCCGGGCAGGGGAGAGGGAGTTCCTGCCGAGGTGGCTGCTACGCCTTGAAGTAGAAGGTGGACGGCTGGGAGGTGCCCGGCGTCCGCGCGTGCTGGGCGTTGATCTGCCGGGAGGGAATGTTCCCCATCTTCCGGCTCACGATCCGGACGCCCATCGTCGCCGGCGACTGGCCGACGGTCCCGATGGAGTACTGCCCGTCCACCATGATCTTGAAGATCTCCTGGGCGATCTTGATCCGCTCCGGCAGCTTCTTGCCGTTCGCCGACCGGAACAGCTCGAGGGCTTTCAGGAGCTGGGGATCCTTCGGCGCCTTCCCCTTCGCGCCCCCCGAGGCATACCAGTCGGCGATCGGGTGCCCGAGGTGGGCCTCGGCCGGATCCACCGGCAGGCCGTGGCGGGGGAACAGGTAGAGGAGCTCCGTGCCGTCGTTCGCCCAGATGGCGATCTGGTGCTCGTTCCCGCGGATGCGGGTGAAGTAGAGGCTCCGCTCGACCTCCTTCACGTCGGCCTGGATCCCGATCTTCTTCCACTGCTCCTTGATCATCTCGGCGATCTGGACGTGGGGGATGAAGGCGCCGGCCGAGGTCAGGAGCTCGATCCGGAGGCGGCCCTTGCCGTCGGTCCGGAGGCGGTAGCCCTCGCCGTCCTTCTTCCCGAGCCCGACCTTGTCGAGCAGCGCGTTGGCCTGCTTGACGTCGAGGGTGGACCACTTCTTCCGCCACTCCGGCCCCGGGCTGTAGGGCGTGGTCTCGCTGGGGGCGGTGGAGCCGGGCACCCCGATCCCGAGCCAGAACGTCTCGTTGAGCTGGTCGCGGTCGATCCCCATCGACAGCGCCCGCCGGAAGTCGGCGGTGTGCAGCCACTTCGCGATCTCGGGGTCGGCTTCGTACGCCTGGTTGACCTGGAGCGTGGCGTCGGAGCCGTTCAGCGCGGGGTCGAGCCGGACGTCATACCCCACCTTGTCCCGGTTCTCCAGGAACACCGGAAGCTTCGTCATCGCGGTGTGCCGCTCCTGGACGTCGTACTGGCCCCCGATGGCCCGGAGGTTCAGGACCTCGAGGTTCTCGGCGAGGGTCATCTGGAGGCGGTCGATGTACGGGAGCTGGTTCCCCGCCGTGTCCACCTCGTAGAAATAGGGGTTCCGCTCCATCACCCAGGTCGGGTTGTTGATGGGCGTCACCACCTTCCAGGGCGTCAGGACCGGCAGCTCGGGGTTGAGCGTCCAGTCCCACCGGCTCTTGATGTAGGCGACCCAGCCGTCGAAGCCGGCCGCCTTCGCCTTCCGGATGGCCTCGTCCATCCCGATGTACTTCGGGTGGAACTGCTTGATGTAGTGCGCCGGCGTGTAGGCGCCCATCGCGCGGCCGGCCATCTGCCAGAGCGCCTGGCCGCCGCCCATCGCCGTGCTGCCCGCCAGGATGTCGAGGAACAGGTAGTTCGGCTCGGGGAACTCGAAGAGGACGGTCGTCTCGTCGATCTTCTTGATGACCCCGGACTTGCCGCTGATCATGAAGTCCGGGTGCGGCGTGGGGACGAGGCTCTTGTCGAGGTAGACGTCCTCGTACCAGAACACGAAATCGTCCGCGGTGAACGGTTGGCCGTCCGACCACCTGTGCCCCTTGCGGAGGTAGAGGGTCACCGACTTCCCGTCGTCGGCAAGGATCCACTGCCGCGCGACGCACGGCATGACCTTCGTCCCGGTGTACTCCCAGAAGAGGAGCTTGTCGGCGGAGACGATGCGGTTGCCGTTCTCCTGGTCCCCGGGGCCGGTGAACCCGCGCCGCCAGGTGCCGCCGTAGCGGCCGATCGAGTGGACCGGCTTGATGACCAGCGGCTCGGCGGGCACGCGCTTCTCGACGGGTGGGAGCTTGCCCGCCTTGACGAGCTCCGCCAGCATCGGCGCCTCGTTGAACTTCTTCGGCCACTTGGCGGGATCCAGGACCAGCTCGGGCCCCTCCAGCTTGCCGATGAGCTGGGCGCCGAGCTTCGGCTCGGCGGGCTTGGCCGCCTGGCCGAACGCCGTGGGCACGCCCGCGACAGCGCCGAGGGCGACGGTTCCCGTCGCCAGCGCCGCGTCCAGGAGAAACTCGCGCCGGGTCACGGACTTTCGGGGGTTAGACATCGGGACACCTCCTCGTGGACAGTGGGCAAGAGCACGGTCACGAGCGATCGTGGGCGCAGTCTATGCGGGGCGCGGCGGTCTTGTCAACGGCCTATGCGCCCTACGCCTGCGAGTCTGCGGCCGCGGAGGGGGCGGGAAATGATCCCGCGCGCCCAGCGGACACCTCGCAATTACCGGGTTTGCCGGAGGGGTGGCCCGGTTATGATTGCAGAGATGACCTCTCGCGTCCGGGTCACCGTGGTCGCGCTGGCGGCTCTCACGCTGGGGCTGGCGGCCCTGGGCTATCGCTGGTCAGTGAGCGCGCCAGCGCCAGCGTCGGAGGCCACCGCGCCCGAGCCCAAGGTCGAGGCTCCGCCCGCCCGGCTGCAGACGGTCCAGGTCAAGCGCGGCGACAATCTGGTAGCCGTGCTCGCCCGCGCCGGCGTGCGGGGACGGGTCGGCCACGAGGTTTCCGCCGCGCTCAGCCGGGGCGGGGCCGATCTCCGACGCCTCAAGCCGGGCGACAACATCGACATCACCTGGAGCCCGGCCGACGAGCCCACGGCCATCAATTGGCAGCAGAGCCCGTGGCGCGGCTACGCCGCGGTGGCCGGCGAGGACGGCTGGACGGTCAAGGTGCTGGAGACCACGCCGGACGTGCGCGTGGTGAGGGTGCAGGGGCGGGTGGAGCGCTCGCTGTTCGAGGCCATCGACCAGGTGAGCGAGCAGCCTCAGCTCGTGCTCGCCCTCGTCAACATGTTCGAGTGGGACTTCGACTTCACCGCCGACACGCGGAGCGGCGACCGCTTCCGGCTCCTGGTGGAGAAGCGCTACGCCGGCGAGAGCTTCGTGAGCTACGGGCGCGTGCTGGCCGCCCAGTACACCAGCGCCCAGCGCACCTTGACGGGCATCGCCTACCCGCCCGCCAACGACCGCTTCGACCACTTCGACCTGGACGGCCGGTCGCTCCGCAAGAGCTTCCTCAAGTCGCCGCTCGAGTTCACCCGCATCACCTCCCGCTTCACCTACGCGCGCCCGCACCCCATCCTGGGGGGCACGATGCCTCACCTCGCCGTGGACTACGCGGCGCCGACGGGCACGCCGGTCCGGGCGGTCGGCGACGGGGTCGTGTCCCACGCCGGATGGGATGGCAGCTACGGCCTCATGGTCCGGATCCGCCACCGCTCCGGGTACGAGACCATCTACGCGCACCTCTCCCGGCTCGGTCCGAGCGCCCGTGCCGGGGCGCGTGTGAACCAGCGACAGGTGATCGGCTACGTGGGCTCGACCGGGCGGAGCACCGGCCCGCACCTCCACTACGAGGTGATCAAGAGCGGCCGCCGCGTCAACCCGCTCGACGAGAAGTTCACTCCCGGCGATCCCATCCCCGCCCGCGAGCGTGCGGTCTTCGACGAGCACGCTCGCGGCCTCATCCAGCGCCTGGACGCCGAGACGCCCTTCGAGGCGGAGGGCACCCCGCCCGGGCCCGGCCCCCTCCGGATCCCCCCAGACGACGGTCGTGCCGGCTGAGCCGGCGCGCGAACGCGCTACACGTTCCGAGCGTGCGGTCCTCGTTCACGACGCTGCCGGACTATCTCCGCCCCGGCCTCGACCTGGTCCTCGTCGGCATCAACCCCGGGATCGACTCGGTCCGGCGCGCGCCGCCGATGGGCGTTGGCGTAGCCGAAGGAATTCCCCCCTGGCGTCGGGCGCCGCGTGCTACACTGCGTGTGTTCTTGCCGGGTGTCGCGCCGACGACGGCGCAGCGAATCTGGCCTCGCCTCCGATAGGCTCTTCCGCGTGTCCGGGGCGTGAACCCATTGCGGAAGAGTCGAGCCCCGGGCGACCGGGGTTTCCAAAGGAGGCGCTACATGGCGTCCAAGCTGTACGTCGGCGGTCTGTCCTATTCCACCACTTCCGAGAGCCTCCGTGAGTACTTCGCCCAGTGCGGCACCGTCGAGTCCGCCACGGTGATCGCGGATCGGTTCTCGGGCCAGTCGCGCGGCTTCGGCTTCGTGGAGATGTCCACGGAGGCCGAGGCCCAGACGGCCATCTCCAAGCTGAACGACCAGCCCTTCGAGGGCCGGAAGCTGATGGTCAACGTGGCCAAGTCGCCGGGCGCCGGCGGCTCGGGTGGCGGACGGCGCACCGCGCGCTGGTAAGCACGGCCCGGATCGGGAACGGCGCAGGAGCACTCTCCTGCGCCGTTCGCTTTTTCCGGTGCGCCACCAGGACGGCCGTCCCGTTCTGCTCTGTCCCTCAACCCGCCGTCGCGCAAACCTTGCCCGAATGCCTTCAGGCCGCGAGGTCGGCGGCGAGATCCTTCGTGCTCATCGCGGCGTCATCCGGCCGAACTTGAGGAGCTCGTAGGTGACGAGCCCAGTGTCTGGCGGTGAGCCGCTCCTCATCGTGACCATGGTCGCGATCTCGCTCCGGTGATGGGTGGCGTGGTTCGCGACTACTGCTTGCTCGAAAGCCCGAGGGTCCCAGCGCCGCCGGACCGGCCGGTGGTAACGAGGCGCAGGAAGGCCGGCGACAGGCGCGGGTCGAGCGTGTCCCGAATGCCGTCCCCGAGTAGGTTGAACGCCAGTACCGTGACCGTGATGGCCAGCCCCGGAAAGAACACGAGCCACCAGTGCGGCACCAGGGACGTCAGCGAGTCCGCCAGCATGTTGCCCCAGGTCGGCGTGGGCGGCGGAATCCCCACCCCGAGAAACCCCAGCGCCGCCTCGATGACGATGGCGACCCCGAGGTGCGTGGTGGCGAGGACCAGATAGGGCGCG
>Ga0114945_10000066_pt1 | contig 57310 bp, 58 predicted proteins | sample OV2TP3_FD_87194 | JGI IMG/M metagenome (GOLD analysis project Ga0114945, IMG submission 87194) | Hot spring microbial communities from Beatty, Nevada to study Microbial Dark Matter (Phase II) - OV2 TP3 | ecosystem: Environmental > Aquatic > Thermal springs > Hot (42-90C) | place: USA: Beatty... | reverse complement strand
CGATGCGGCGGTGAGCGCGGTCAAGCAGATGCTCGCGGCGGCCAACTCGGCCTACGACAACTTCACCAAGGTCGCCAAACAGGCCACCGAAATCGCCGAGGCCAACGTCGCCGCGGCAACCGAAACGGCAAAAAACTTCGCCAAGGCCAAGAAAGTCGCCTGACCGCGGTCCGCAGCGGCCGCGGGAAAACCCGGGCCGCTTTGGCTCCGCGAGAGGAAACCCGCGCAAACCGCCGGTTGTCGCTCGGCGCGCGAAAGCCGAAACTCCTTCGGCCTGCAGCGAAAAGACGGAAGTGAACGGAAGGCCCCGCCCGGTGCGGAGCCTTCCGTTTCACGCTTCCGCAAAGGCAAATCCGGCTGACGCGACCTCGTCGCGCAAGGCATCGAGCGCCACCTTTACCTGTTCCGGGTCCCCGCGCACTCCCAGCTCGATATGCCGCCTGGAACCATCTGCCCCCATCGAAGGCAAGCTGAAGACCTTGATTCGCGAGTATCTTGCTGCAACCGCTTCCATGATCGTGACGAGCTCGCTTTCGCCCGCACCGTAGACGAGGATCGAGGATTCGGCCCAGCGGTCGCGGTTGAAGAGCGCGCGGTATTTGGTGTCTAGCACCCATTCGACCATCGGCCAGGCCATCTGCGGAAAGCCGGGCAGAAAATAGTGGTTGCGGAGCGCGCAGCCTGGCACCCGGTTGAACGGATTCGGTATGGCCTCCGCACCTTGCGGGAACATCCCCATTTCGAGCCGCTGCGGGGTGACGTCAGCGCCGAAGCGGGCGCGAATTTCGCGCTCTGCGTCCGGGTGCAGCGTGAGCGGCAGGCCGAGTGCCGCGGCCGCACATTGCCGCGTGTGATCATCCGGGGTCGCGCCGATCCCGCCAAAGCAAAATACCGTGTCGCTCGAGCCGAAGCTGCGTTTGAGCGCCGCCGTGAGCCTGCGCGGATCGTCGCCGATGTACTCGCACCAGGCGAGCCGCAGCCCGCGCGCCGACAGCGCGCCGATCACGAATGCGAGATGCTTGTCCTGTCGCTTTCCGACCAGGATTTCGTCGCCGATGACGTAGGCGCCGAATTCGCTCAATCGCCGCGCCCCCGGTAGCCGCAGAAACATTCGATATTCATCGGCCGACGGGTCGTTCCCGGAGCCGCTTCAGGTCCGCTAACAGATAGTGAATGAAAGTCAATCCCACCATCATGGGGGCGAGAAACCCGAGCAGAGGGATATACGCGACCACGGCAAGGCCCGCGCCGAGCAGGTACAACGCTCCGCGCTGCGAAGAAAAGATCTGCCGCATCTCGACGGCGTCGGCGTGCTCGGCAAGCGCGTCGTAGCGCAGGACCCGCTGGTTCACCCAGCCCAGGATCGCGACCGGAATCAGCGGCCAGAGCGGAGGAAACACCCAGAGCGGGAGACTGAGAATGCCCGCCAGCACGAGGCCGAGCAGCGCGACAACGCCGTTCCACAGGCTCCCCGCGAAACTTCCGCCCCGCCGGCGCACCAGGTGCGAAAAGCGCCGCTCCGCGACGTGCTCCACCATCGCAGGCATGCCGAAGATCCCGAGGATCAGCAAAGCGGTGAGCTGGATGATCGGCACCAGCAGGATCAGGATCAGGACCTTGGAAGCAAACACGGCCGCGTCGGTGGAACTCCATGGTATGACTACGGTCGCCACGTCCACCCATGGTTTGACAATCGCCGCGAGCCACAGCACCAATTGACCCCAGAAGACAAGCGCGATGGCTCCCCAGAATCCGAGAGCCAACAGAACGGGCCAGACCATCAACCAGAGCATTCGCGGGTACAAGACATTCCCAACTGCGAAGAGAAGCGAACTGCCGATTCCCGTCATTTGCGGCATAGAGTGCCACAGTTCCGTGAAATGCTTCACGCCGCGCCGTGATCGACAGGTGTGACATGCTGCACATCCCCGCTCGTACAATCTTGCTAGACTATATACGTGCCATTTCCTGGAGCGTCGGCATGAGCGCACCGCACCGTGGATTCACGCTGATCGAACTGATGATCGTGGTCGCGATCATCGCGATTCTCGCAGCCGTGGCAATGCCCGCCTACCAGGATTATTCGGTCCGCGCCAAGATGTCCGAGGTGATGCTGGCGATCAGCGGCTGCCGCACCTCGATCAGCGAGGTTTACCAGAGCGCTTCCACGCCGCCCGGCGCCAACAACTGGGGTTGCGAAAGCAATCCGACGTCCAAATATGTCCAGAAAATCGAGACCAGTGCGGACGGCGCGGTGAGCGCGACGGTCACCGGCATCAGCAGCGCGGTGGACGGCTCGATCATCACGCTGATCCCGCTCAAGGCGGCCAATACCCCAGCTACTGTTGCCACGGACCTTGGCTCCGCGGTGTTCGGCTGGATATGCGGCGGAACGGGCACCACCGTCAACGTGCGATATCTCCCCGCGCCCTGCCGCGGGCAGTGATTTCAAGCCTTGCCAAGCATCCGTTCGACGTAACGCGCCACCAGATCGATCTCGAGGTTCACCTTCGCCCCCGGCGCAAGGCGGCCGAGCGTGGTCGCCTTCAGCGTATGCGGGATGAGATTGATGTCGAAGGCACGACCGCGCACGCGATTGACCGTGAGCGAAACACCGTCCACGCAGACGGAGCCTTTGCGGGCGACGTAGCGGGATAGCGCGGCCGGCGCCCGTACGCGCAACCGCCGCGACTCGCCGGCCGGCTCGAACGCGAGCACTTCGCCGACGCCGTCCACGTGACCGCTGACGAGGTGGCCGCCCAACGCATCGCCCAGGCGAAGCGCGCGCTCGAGATTGACCGCGCCCGGCCGCGCGAGTCCGGTCGTGCAATCGAGCGTCTCGCGCGAAACGTCGAACCGCAGCGTCTTGCCGCGCCGCGCCGTAACGGTGAGGCAGACACCCTGTACGCAGACCGAATCGCCGACGCGGATCACGCGCGTACCGAGACCCCCTGCCCGCAGCATGATGCGCACACCGGTCGCCGCGCGCTCGACGCGCTCGATCATTCCCACCGCTTCGACGATGCCAGTGAACACAGGAGACCCTGCTGCCGGGAATTCGGGCGCCGCGCCAATTCGGCCCGCGAGGCCGGGCCCGCCGCAGCGCCGGGGAAGGTTGCAAGAGTACGCGCACGGAAAGCAATTGAAAAGGCTTGGCGAATCGCCCAGAGAGCGGACAATGCGGCCTCCGAGGAGGTACCGCGATCCGGCGCACGATCGATCTCATCGGGGTGGCCAGCGGCCTCGGCGGTGTGGACGCCGACTGCGCGCATGCTCCCTTGCGGCTCGCCGCTGCAGGGCTCGAAGCGCACCTGCGCGCGCGCGGCGCAGAGGCGGAGTGGTGTGCGACGCTAACGCCCCATCGTGCGCGCGCCGGTGCACCTCGCGCCGTGGCGCGTCTCTGCGCCCGACTGGCAATGACAGTAGCCCAGAGCATCCGCGGCGGCAGATTGCCGTGCGTCGTCGGCGGCGATCACTCCTGCGCCGCGGGTACCTGGATGGGTGCTGCGCGGGCGGCGCAGCCGCGCGGCGAGGTGGGCTTGATCTGGATCGACGCGCACATGGACGCCCACACCCCGGGATCGAGTCCGAGCGGCCGGCTGCACGGCATGCCGCTCGCCGCGCTCCTTGGCCAATGCGACAACGCGCTCGAGGGCCTCGCGGCCGGCGTTGTCCGGGGCCAGAACGTCTGTCTCGTCGGTGTGCGCAGCTACGAGCCCGAGGAAGCGGCCCTGCTCCGGCGTCTGGGCGTCACGGTGATCGGGATGGACGCGGTCGCGGCGCGCGGCGTCGGACCCGCGCTGGAGGAAGCAGTCGCGATCGCCGGGCGACGCACGGCCGGCTACGGGGTTACGATCGATGCCGATGCGCTCGATCCGCGCGACGCGCCCGCGGTGGCGACCCCGGTCGCGGCCGGGATACGTGGCGGCGAACTCGTACGGGCTCTCACCCAGGTCGGACGCGATCCGCGGCTCTTCGCGGTCGAACTCGCCGAATATTGCCCGCGGCGCGACCGCGACGGGCGCACCGGGCGACTGCTCACCCGTATTCTTTGCGCGGCGCTATGCGGGGCGGCAGAGGAGTCTGAGATCGTGTCCGACGCGCTCGAGGCTGCGTAGCGTGAGGGACGGGCGCTGTTCGAGCGCCTCGAACGCCGGCAGATCGAACATGCCCTGCGCGCGGTCGCCGAGAAAACTCGGATTGAGATAGAGCAGAAATTCGTCCACGCAGCCCTCGCGCAGGAGCGAGCCATTGAGCCGGAATCCGGCCTCGACGTGCAGTTCGTTGACGCCGCGGCGTGCAAGTTCCTCCAGCATCGCCGGCAGCGCCACCTTTCCGGCGGCGTTTGGCAGCAGGACGATTTCCGCGTTGCCCAGGCTGCGCCTGGGCTCGATGGCGCAAAACACGAGTACTTTGCCGCCCTGGAGAACGCGCGCCGTTTGGGCGATCTCGAGCCGACTGTCGATCACCACGCGCATTGGCTGACGCGGCGTTTGCACTTCGCGCACCGTGAGCCGCGGATCGTCCGCCTTCACGGTGCCGATTCCCGTGAGGATCGCGCAGGCCCGGGCGCGCCAGCGATGTCCGTCCTGCCGCGCTTCGGCGCCGGTAATCCACTGGCTGCGACCGTCCGCGAGCGCGCTGCGGCCGTCGAGCGTAGCTGCGATCTTCATGCGTACCCAGGGTCGCTTGCGCGTCATGCGCGAAAAGAAGCCGATGTTCAGTTCGCGCGCATCGTCCTCCAGAAGCCCGTGATCGAACCGCACTCCAGCGGCGCGCAGGCGATCGCCGCCCCGATCCGCGACGGGGTTCGGATCCCGAACTGCTGCCACCACGCGTTCAACTCGGCCGCGCACCAGCGCCTCGGCACAGGGCGGCGTCTTGCCCTGATGCCTGCACGGCTCAAGCGTAACGTAGGCCGTCGCTCCTTTCGCCTGCGCCCCGGCCGCGGCGAGCGCATTTGCCTCCGCGTGCGGGGCGCCGCTCGACTCGTGCCAGCCTTCGCCCACAATCGCGTGATCGCGCGCGAGCACGCAACCAACGCGCGGGTTGGGCGTGGCGCTGTACAGGCCCCGTTCGGCGAGCGCCAGGGCACGCCGCATCATGGCGTGGTCGAACGGCGAAAACGGCGTCACTTGCGGCGCTTCTTGGACTTCGCCACTTCCTGCACGGCGTCGCGGAAATCGTCCGGCGATTCGAAGCTACGGTACACGGAAGCGAAGCGGATGTAGGCAATCTTGTCGAGCCGGGCGAGTTCGCGCATGACCATGTCGCCCACCCGGCCGGTCGGGATCTCCCGCTCGCCGAGAGAGCGCAGTTTTTCTTCGATGCGGTCCACCGCGGCATCCACGGCTTCGGTCGCCACCGGCCGCTTGCGCAGCGCCAGGCGCATGCTCGCGGTCAGCTTGTCGCGGTCGAAATCGGTGCGGCTGCCGTCCTTCTTGACCAGCCGCGGCATTTTCAGATCCACCCGCTCGTACGTCGTGAAGCGCTTGTCGCACTTCAGGCACTTTCGGCGGCGGCGGATCGTGTTCGCCTCCGGATTCGAACGCGTGTCCACCACCTGCGTGTCCTCGGATTCGCAGAACGGGCAGCGCATGGCAAGCCTAGGCGTACACCGGAAATCTCGCGCAGAGCGCCTTCACCTCGCCGCCCACACGCGCGATGCCGGATTCGTCGGTGGGCCGCTCGAGCACGTCGGCGATCAGATGCGCCACGGCCTCGGCCTCGCCTTCACGGATTCCGCGCGTGGTCATCGCGGGCGTACCGATCCGGATGCCCGACGTGATGGCCGGCTTTTCCGGATCATTCGGGATCGCATTCTTGTTGACCGTGATGTGGGCGCGACCCAGCGCATCTTCGGCTTCCTTGCCGGTGATCTTCATCGCGCGCAGATCGACCAGAAACATGTGGCATTCGGTGCGACCCGAGACGATCCGCAGGCCGCGATGCTTGAGCGTCGCGGCCATGACCTGCGCGTTCCTGAGTACCTGCGCCTGATAGCCGCGGAAATCGGGCTTGAGCGCCTCGCCGAGCGCCACCGCCTTGGCGGCGATGACGTGCACCAGCGGCCCGCCCTGGAGTCCGGGAAAGATCGCCGCGTTCAGGGCCCGCTCGTGGTCCGCGTCGGCGAGAATCATGCCGCCGCGCGGGCCGCGCAGAGTCTTGTGCGTTGTGGTCGTCACGACGTCCGCGATTCCGACCGGACTCGGGTAGAGCCCGGCCGCGATGAGCCCCGCATAATGCGCGACGTCGGCGACCAGCAGCGCGTTCACGTCCTGCGCGACGCGCTGCATCCGATCCCAATCGATCCTGAGGGAGTACGCCGAGGCCCCGGCAACGATCACGCGCGGATTGTGCTCGTGCGCCAGCTTCTCGGCTTCGGCGTAGTCGAGCACTTCGTCGCCATCGAGGCCGTAGGAAATCGCGTGATAGAGCTTGCCGCTCGCATTGACTGCCGAGCCGTGCGTGAGATGCCCGCCGTGCGCGAGCGACATGCCGAGAATGGTGTCGCCCGGCCGCAGGAACGCCAGGTATACCGCCTGGTTCGCCTGCGATCCGGAATGCGGCTGGACGTTCGCGTAGTCGGCGCCGAAAAGCTGCTTCGCCCGCTCGATCGCCAGGTGCTCGACGACGTCGGCAAAGGCACAGCCGCCGTAGTAGCGCTTGCCGGGATAACCCTCCGCGTACTTGTTGGTGAACGGCGAGCCCTGCGCCGCCAGAACTGCGGGACTGGCGTAGTTTTCCGAGGCAATCAGCTCAAGGTGCTCTTCCTGGCGCCGATTCTCAAGGCCGATGCAATTCCAGATCTCGGGGTCGGACTGCTCGAGGGAGACGGCGGCGAACATCGAGGGCGGCGGAAAGTGCGAATTCTACCAGCGCCAGTGAACCCCTTCGGCCGCACGGTGCGCTTCGCCGCAAGAACTTAAACCACGATCGGTGGCGCAAGATCCGTGGGGTTGTCGATGTCGCGGATCACGCCGGGATCGCCGACGGGCACCTTGACCAGCTCCAGCTCGTGCGCTTCCAGGATCCGGCGCGCGCCTTCGTCGCCGCCGAGCGCTTCGAGCTCGGCGCGCAAATTGCCGCTGAAGGCGACGGGGTGTCCGCGCCGCGCGCGGAAATACGGTGCGACGACGCGCGCACCGGCGGCGAGCGCATCGCGCACGGCGGCAATCGAAGTTGGACGCACAAACGGCATGTCGGCCAGGGCGACGAGATAGCCGTCGCAGGCGCCCGCCGCCCGCACCGCGCACGCGAGGCTCGCACCCATGCCCTCGTCGGCGCGCTCGCAGACGACCGTTTCCACGCCTTCGGCGGCAAGCAGGCGAGCCAGTTCGCCCGCGCCGGGCCGCAGCGCGGCGACCACGCGCGCAATTTCCGCGCGCAGGTGACGCGCCGCCTGCACCGCGATCGGCACGCCGTGCGGCAGACGATGCAACAGCTTGTCCGAACCGAAGCGCGACGCGGAGCCCGCGGCGAGCAGGATCCCCGTGATGTTCAAGCCTTCTGCGGCGCGGTTTCGCAGGCCGAAGGATCGAAGCGGCTCTTCTCCTTGGCCGCCCAGCTCGGTTCGACGACTCCGTGGCGCACCGCCGTCATCTCCGCCAGGATGGCCACGGCGATCTCGGGAGGGGTCTTCGACCCGATGTAAAGCCCGACCGGGCCGCGCAGGCGCGCAATTTCCTGCTCCGAAAGGTCGAACTCGCGCAGGCGCGAGCGCCGCGCGTCGTTGTTCTTCTTCGAGCCGATCGCCCCCACGTAGAAGGCGGCCGACTTGAGCGCCTCCAGCAGCGCCATGTCGTCGAGCTTCGGATCGTGCGTGAGCGCCACCACCGCGCTGTGGCCGTCGAGATTCATGCGCCCGATCACGTCATCGGGCATTCCGCGGTCGATCGCCACGCCCGGCACGTCCCAGCCGTCCGCGTATTCGACGCGCGGATCGATCACCGTGACATGGTAATCGAGCATCTTCGCCATCTCGGCGAGGTAGCGCGTGAGCTGTCCGCCGCCGATCAGCACCAGTCGCCAGCGCGGACCGTAGACGGACGAAAGCACGTTGCCGTCGAACTCGAGCACGTCCTGCCAGGTTCCGGGCTGCAGCGTCGAGCGCCCGCTCTTCATGTCCAGGCGCCGCAGCACGAGCTGCTGCTTGCCGATCGATTCAAGAAGCGCCCCAATGCCGCTCGTTTCGCCGACCGGCTCGAGCACGACCTGCAGCGTGCCGCCGCACGGCAGGCCCCAGCGCGTCGCGTCTTCGTTGGTCACGCCATAGGTCACGAGCTGGGGCTTGTCCGCGGCAAGCGATTGCGCGCGGACCTTTTCGATCAGGTCGTCCTCGACGCAGCCGCCGGAAACCGATCCGGCCACCTGGCCGTCGTCGCGAATTGCCACCATCGCGCCGACCGGGCGGGGCGCCGAGCCCCAGGTTTTCACAATCGTTCCCAGCGTCACCCGACGGCCCGCGCTGCGCCACATCTCCGCACTGCGGAGAACTTCGATGTCTACGCTATCCATGGAGTTTCTTTCCCGAGAGCCGTTTCACGATGCCGGACTGGCCGCGCATTGCGGTATGCGTCCGTCCGGATAATTATAGGGCGTCCCTTCATCAGCGGCACCAGGGCGAGCGCTGGATCTGCGCCTGGCACTCGGGGCCCTTGCGCTGCTCCGGGGACACGGTGCGGACCGCGGCTTCGGTTTGCACCCGCCGCCAGTGGTCTCCCCAGGCGCGGTACGCGTCGGTGGGCTGGCCGCGCCCCTTGTGTTCCTTGGCGCCCCACAGTCCCTGGCTGTTGAAGCTGAAAACCGGTATCAGGTCGGGACGGCCAGACCCCGGCAGCACCGACGGGTTGATGTTATCCAGGATCAACGGCTCGGCGTCGGGCGTCCGGTAGTAGGCGAGCACCATGTGCGCCCCGGTGAACGTGCCGCGCTGGTAGACCGCATAGACAATGCGCAGCCGCTCCTCCGGCACCCCCAGGGCGCGCAAGGTGAAATACTTTGCGATCGAAAAATCCTCGCAGTCGCCGCCATCGTTGGCGAGGAATTCCACCGGCTTGGCCCAGAAGTCCTCCGCGCACCACAGCACCGGGTCGCAGTAAAACGGCGTCTCGTGCATGAAATCGTTGACCAGGCGGAGCTTCTCGGGTTCCGCCAGGCCGCGGTTTCGCGCGCTCGCCATGAGCTCCTTCCAAGCGCCGAGCCGCCGCTTGATGACGCGCCGTTCGGTGTCGCTCGACCCGATCGTTTCGGTCACCCGCTCGATTTCGGCTTCGTTGATCGCGGCAAGGTCGCTCGCCGGCTGCGCCGGCGAACCGCCGCACAGTACGGCGGCCGCACTCGCCGCGGCGGCCCGCGTCTTCCACCCTGCGGCGGCACTTCCCGGGCGGGTCGGATCAGTCGCAGAAATATTCGACGACCTCGGTAGTCCCGGCGCGCGACTGACCGAACGCGATCCAGCCGTGTTTGCCGAGGGTGAATTCCTCGCGCTGCAAGAGGATCTCGGATTCGCCCTCCGCGGTGACGTAGGTGCCGTTGGTACTGTGATCGGCGAGCACGAATTTTCCCTGCCGGCGCTCGATCGTGCAGTGCAGTCTCGAGGCCTTGTTGTCGACGATCGCCAATCCCGCCGCCTGATCGCGGCCGATCGTGATCGAGTCCTGCTCGCGCCGCCGGATGATTTCCCGCTCGCGGTATTTCAGGCGCAACACCACCAGCTTGAGCCGCGCACCGGCCCGGTTGCCCACCAGCGCCGTGGTATCGGCGCCCATCCGCCACAGCACTTCGCACAGTTCGACTTCGCTCGCCTTGCCCTTGACCTGAATCGAGTACAGCCGTCGCGTCCACGACTGGTAGATCGGCCCGAACAGTTCCCGCGTTTCGTTCGAAACGATGATCTGCCCCTTTCCCGCCTGCTCGACCAGCCGCGCCGCCAGATTGACCGTGTCCCCGAACACGTCGCCGTCGCGTTGCATGACCGGACCGTACTGGAATCCGACCCGCAGGCCGAGCTTGATGCTTCCGACGTTGGGCAAGGCATGGATCGCGTTCTGCATGTCGGCCGCGGCGCCGGCAGCGGCGTCCGGCGAGGGAAACAACGCCATGATCTCGTCGCCGATGGTCTTCACGACACGCCCGCCAAAGGACTCCGACGCCTGGCGCAGGCGGCCGATGCAGCGCTCGATCGCTTCGATCGCCACCGCGTCGCCGGCCGTCTCGTAGAGTTTGGTGCTGCCGCTCACGTCGGCGAACAGCACCGTGGTCTGCCTCGTCTGATCCATTCTCTCCGTGCCGTCGCAGGATTCCGCGCGCGCGCCGCGTGCTCAGCCGTTCCGGCAGCGCCCGGACCGAAGTATGACAGAGGCGCTTCGCCCGCGCCGCGACGCAAACCGGGTGGCCGGCGGCGCACGTGCGCAATCGAGCCACGCCCTAGAATAGGCGCGCGGCACTGAATCCGAGGATCGCGTTGCGCCGTGGCGCAGGCTCGAAGAATCGGCCGTTCGCGTCGGCCACGATGACCGACCCGATGGCGTTGCGGTCGAACACGTTTTCGATGCGCACGAACTGGCTCAATTTCCAGCCCGGCGGCGATTGCTCGAATCCTGCACGCAGCGTGGCGAGCGTAGAGCCTTCAGCCGCGTCCGAGTTGGCATCGTCCACGTAGAGCTTGCCGGAGCGCCGCACATCGAACGCAAGCGCAAATCCGCTCGCCGGATGGCGCCAGCTCGCCTCGGCGTAGAGCACGTTGCGGGGAACCGCCGGCAGCGAGTTGCCGGCGCGTACCGTGCCGGTGCTCGTGAAGCCTTCCTTGAACCGCGCAGAGACGTGCGTCGCGGACAGGTACAGGCTCGCCTCGGCGCCGAGCGGTATGTCCCACGCGAACTCCAGCCCCTCCCTGCCGGTGCGCGAGGCGTTCTTGAACGTGGTGCGACCGCCGCTCGCGGCGTCGACGACGATCTCGTCGCGTGTCTTGATCGAGAACAGGACGAGATTGATCCGGCTCCCGCCGAGAACCTGCGCCTTGGCGCCAAGTTCGCGCTGCTGGCTGCGGGAGGGCTTGAGATCGAAGTTCGGCCCCAATCCCGCCGGCCTGTAGGCGAGCTCGGCAAGCGTCGGGGTCTCGAACCCGCGCCCGAAGCTCGCGTACAGATTCAGCCCCGGGGCGGCCCGGAAGAGCACGCCGACGACCGGGCTGGTCGCGCTGAAGGCCACCGAGCCGCTGTCGTTGCCGTTTCCGGGCACGACGAAATGGTCATCGAACGAGACGGCCACGCGGCTCACGCGCACGCCCGCGCTGGCGCTCCAGCGCTCCGCCAGGCGCCATTCGCCCAGCACATACGCGCCGGTTCCGGTCACCTCATCGTCCTCGTCGCGTCGCAGCGCTCCCTGCACGCCGGCGTTGTTGACATGGCCACGGCGTCGCTCGCGCATCGCGTCCCGCTCGGCACCCGCGGAAATCGCGAACGGCTTACCGCCCAGTTCCGTAGCGCGCGCCCAGCGCAGGCCGATTCCGGAGAAGGCGCGCTCGAGCGTCACCACCCCGCCCGACGAAGTGATCGCCGCGCCCGAGAAGGCAAGAAACTGCCGCACGTCGCGCTCGCCCGCGTATACCGAAAGCTGCAGCGAATCGCCGCTTGCGAGCCGCTTTTCCCAGGCGAGGCCGAGTTGCGCGTTGCCGATGCTCTTTCTCGTGTTGAATGTGGTTGCGACCGGGTCGGACTGGCGCGGATTGGCGTTCACCTGCGCCCGCGTGAGCCCCAGCGGATCCTGGGTATCGGCCTGATTGAGTGCGTTCACGACGAGACTGAGCTTCGATCCGCCTGCAAGGCCGATCCGCATGCGCACATTGGCGTGATCGCGGGTCGTGGCGCTGTGGTCCCGATAACCGTCGGTGGCAAAACGAAACGCCTCTCCAAGCCCCTCCACGGCGCCCGACCTCGCCGCCGCGCGCAGTGCAAGCCGGGCCGAGCCGTACGATCCTGCCCAGAACTCGGCGCCGATCTCCGGTGTCGAGGGCGCCTCGGCGGTGAAGATCTGGATCAGCCCCCCGGACGCGTTTCCGTACAAGGAGGCAAACGGCCCGCGCAGCACTTCGATGCGCTCGGCCGAACCCAGGCTGAAGGTCGCCGCCTGCCCCGCGCCGTCGGGCATCGTCGCCGGCACCCCGTCCGCCAGCAGCCGCACGCCGCGGACGCCGAACTGTGCCCGCGAGCCGAAACCGCGTGAGGTGACCTGCAGGTCCTGGGCGTAGTTCTGCCGATTCTGCACCGAGATGCCCGGCACGCGATTGAGCGCCTCCGACAGGTTGACCTTGGGCTGAAACCGCTGCAACTGCTCCGCCGGCACGCTATCGATCGCGGCCGGAATGTCCGTCGGCTTTTGCTCCGAGCGCGTCGCGCTCACCACGACGCGCTCGCCGCTCCCCGGAGCCGCCTCCTCCGCCGACACCTGGGCGGCAAACAACACTCCGCAGGCGACGCTCTGAAAAAGCGCCGCGACACAACGCTTCACCCCGCTCCTCCGACGCTCCTACAAAGGCGCGCAGTCTACTCCGGACACATGGTTCTGCATTGCAGCATTGCTCTCGATTCCGGCCTTCGTTAGCATTGCTGCCGTAGCCACGCGCACTTTCCCCGCTCGCAATCCGATCAGGCCGGTATCAGGAGGCGTGCGCGATTTCATTCGCCGGGAACGATCGCAAACAGAGGAGGCGTCATGGCAGTTCGAGTTTCCATGAAGGTCAACGGCAAGGCGGCATCGGCGGAGGTGGAGGAGCGCACGCTGCTCGTCACCTTCATCCGCGAGGTGCTGCGGCTGACCGGAACGCACGTCGGCTGCGACACCGCCCAGTGCGGCGCGTGCACCGTGCACATGAACGGCCGGGCAGTGAAGGCCTGCTCGATGCTCGCCATGCAGGCCGAAGGCGCGGAGATCCTCACGATCGAGGGGGTCGCTGCCGCCGACGGCACGCTGCACCCGATGCAGGCCGCGTTCAAGGAGCACCACGGCCTGCAGTGCGGCTTCTGCACGCCGGGAATGGTGATGAACGCGATCGATTTCGCCAGGGGAAACCCCGACCCGAGCGAACAACAGATCCGGGAATCGCTCGACGGAAACCTGTGCCGCTGCACCGGTTACCACAACATCGTCAAAGCCATCGCGGCCGGCGCCAAGGCCATGGCCGCGGCCAAGTGAGGAGGACGCCATGGGTGAACCGCTGATCGGCGCTCGCGTTCCACGCAAGGAAGACTATCGTTTTCTGACCGGCGCCGGACAATACACCGACGATGTGACGCTGCCCGGGCAGACCCACGCCGTGTTCGTGCGCTCGCCGCACGCGCACGCCAAGATCAAATCCATCAACACCGCCAAGGCGAAGGGGGCCAAGGGCGTGCTCGCCGTGTACACCGGTGACGACGTCGGCGCGGCCAAGCTTGGCGGACTGCCCTGCGGCTGGCTGATCACCGACGTCAACGGGCAGCCGATGAAGGAACCGCCGCACCCGGTGCTGGCGCAGGGCAAGGTGCGCTACGTCGGCGACCACGTCGCGGTGGTGATCGCGGAGACCCAGAGCCAGGCCCGGGACGCCGCCGATCTCGTCGCGGTGGACTACGAGGCGCTGCCCTCGGTCGTGGACGCCAGCAAGGCGCGCGTAAAGGGCGCCCCGGTCCTGCACGACATTGCGCCGGACAATACGTGCTACGTGTGGGCGCTTGGCGACAAGACGGCGGTGGACGCCGCCTTTGCCAGGGCGGCTCACGTCACCCGGCTCGAATTCGTGAACAACCGCCTGGTCCCCAATGCGATCGAGCCGAGGGCTGCCAACGGTTCCTACTCGCGCGCCGAGGACAGCTACACGCTCTACGTCGCCAACCAGAACCCGCACGTCGAGCGGCTGTTGATGACGGCGTTCGTCATGGGCCTGCCCGAGCACAAGGTGCGTGTCGTGGCGGGAGATGTCGGCGGCGGCTTCGGCTCGAAGATCTATCTGTACGCCGAGGATGTGGTCGTGACGTGGGCCTCGCGGCAGCTTAACCGGCCGGTGAAATGGACCGCGGACCGCTCCGAAGCCTACCTCTCGGACGCGCACGGTCGGGATCATCATACGGTGGCTGAGCTTGCGCTGGACAAGGACGGCAAGTTCCTCGCGATGCGCGTGAAGACCACCGCGAATCTGGGCGCCTATCTGTCCACGTTCGCCTCGTGCATTCCGACGATCCTGTACGCGACGCTGCTTGCCGGGCAATACACGACTCCGCTGATCCACTGCGAGGTGACGGCAGTGTTCACCAACACCGCGCCGGTCGATGCCTATCGCGGCGCGGGCCGGCCCGAGGCGACCTACGTGGTCGAGCGGCTGGTGGAAACGGCGGCGCGCGAAATGAGGATCGACCCGGGCGAGATCCGGCGGCGGAACTTCATCCGCAACTTCCCCTACCAGACCCCGGTCGCGCTGCTCTACGACACCGGCAATTACGAGGCGACGCTCGATGCGGCGGCCCAGTTGGGCGATGTCGCCGGCTACGCCGCGCGCAAGGCCGATTCGGCCAAGCGCGGCAGGCTGCGCGGCATCGGCTACGCGGCGTACATCGAGGCTTGCGGCATTGCGCCCTCGGCGGTGGCCGGGAGCCTCGGGGCGCGCGCCGGGCTGTTCGAGGCGGGCGAGATCCGCGTCCATCCCACCGGCAGCGTGACTGTCTTCACGGGCTCGCACTCGCACGGCCAAGGGCACGAAACCACGTTTGCGCAGGTGGTCGCCGACCGGCTCGGAATTCCGATCGAGAGCGTGGACATCGTTCATGGCGACACCTCGAAGATCCTGTTCGGCATGGGCACGTACGGCTCGCGCTCGATCGCGGTCGGGGGCACGGCCATCGTGAAGGCGCTCGACAAGGTGATCGCCAAGGGCAGGAAGATCGCGGCGCACCTGATGGAGGCGGCGGAAGCCGACATCGAATACGACCGCGGCGTCTACACGGTCAAGGGCACCGACAAGAAGAAGATGTTCGGCGAGGTGGCATTCGCCGCCTACGTGCCGCACAACTACCCGCACGACAAGCTCGAGCCCGGCCTCAACGAGAACGCGTTCTACGATCCGTCCAACTTCACCTTCCCCGCGGGCACCTACGTCTGCGAGGTCGAGGTGGATCCGGACACCGGCGTCGTGAAGGTGGAGCGCTTCACCGCGGTGGACGACTTCGGAAAGATCATCAACCCGATGATCGTCGAGGGGCAGGTCCATGGCGGCCTCGCGCAGGGCATCGGCCAGGCACTCACCGAGGCCTGCCGCTACGACGACGCCAGCGGCCAGCTCGTCACCGGCTCGTTCATGGACTACTGCATCCCGCGCGCGGACGACGTGCCCTCGTTCCAGGTGGACACCCGCGAGACGCCCTGCACCCACAACCCGCTCGGCGTGAAAGGCTGCGGCGAAGCGGGGGCGATCGGCTCGCCGGCCGCGCTGATGAACGCGATTACCGATGCGATCGGCGTCAAGGACCTTGCCATGCCGGCTACTCCGCAGACGGTGTGGCGCGCGCTGCAGAACAAGAAAGCTGCGTAAGGAGACCACCATGCATGCATTCAAATACCACCGTCCCTCCAGTGTGAACGACGCCGCAGCGCTCGCAAAGGGCGAAGCGCGGCTGCTCGCGGGCGGCCAGACGCTCGTGCAGGCGATGAAGCTGCGGCTGTCGTCGCCTTCCGATATCATCGACCTCGGTTCGATCAGGGACCTCGCGGGAATCAAGGCGAGCGGCTCGGAAGTCACGGTCGGGGCGATGAGCCGCCATGCGGACGTGGCGAATTCGGCGGACGTGAAGCGGTCGATCCCGGCACTCGCGGCGCTCGCCGGCACCATTGGCGATCGCCAGGTGCGGGCGATGGGCACGCTCGGCGGATCGCTCGCCAACAACGACCCGGCGGCGGACTACTCCGCCGCGGTGCTCGGCCTGGGCGCGACGGTCGTCACGGACAGGCGCAAGATCTCCGCAGACGAGTTCTTCAAGGGCCTGTACGAGACGGCGCTGCAACCGGGCGAGATCATCACCGCGGTTTCCTTCCCCGTGCCCAAGCGCGCGGCCTACATGAAGTTCAAGAACCAGGCGTCGCGCTTCGCGATCGTGGGCGTGTTCGTCGCAGAGACTTCGGGCGGCGTCCGCGTCGCGGTCACCGGCGCCGGCCCCTGTGTCTTTCGCCAGAAGGACATGGAAAAGGCACTCGCCACGAGATTCGCCCCGGACTCGGTCGCCGGCGTGAAGCAGAAGGCCGACGGTCTCAACACCGACCTGCACGCGAGCGCCGAATACCGCGCGCACCTCGTCACCGTGATGGCGAGGCGTGCGGTGGAGGCGGCGCTGAAGTAGCGATCGTTCGTTGCGCCGAGTAAGGCCCGCCCCGGCGGGCTTTTTTTTTGCGCTCGGCCGCCCGTCGTGCACTGCGCGGAAAGAGAGCGCGCGCGCCGGGTGGCGTTCAGGCCGCAAATCACGGAAAATCCCGCTTTCTCCGCCGTATTTCCACATGCCGCGCCCACTCCCCACAACCATCGACGACACCCACGAGCTTCTCGCGTCGGCTGATTACGTCGCCGACCGCAGCCTTGCTACCGCGCTTTTTCTCTCCCTCGCGATGCAGCGGCCGCTGTTTCTCGAGGGCGAAGCCGGGGTCGGCAAGACCGAGATCGCCAAGGTCGTGGCGCAGTCGCTCGGCCGCGAGCTGATCCGGCTCCAGTGCTATGAGGGCCTCGATATCGCGCAGGCCGCCTACGAGTGGAACTATTCGCGCCAGATGATCGAGATCCGGCTCGCCGAGGCCGCCGGAGAGAAATCCAAGGAAAAACTCTCGCACGACATTTTTTCGGAGCGGTTCCTCGTCAAGCGCCCGCTCGCTCGCGCGCTGGAGGGAAAGAGGGGCGCTTCGCCGGTGCTGCTGATCGACGAACTGGACCGCACCGACGAACCGTTCGAAGCCTACCTGCTGGAAGTGCTGTCGGACTGGCAGATCTCGATTCCGGAGATCGGCACCGTGCGCGCCGCCGAGCCTCCGATCGTCGTCATCACCTCGAACCGCACGCGCGAGATCCACGACGCCGTGAAGCGCCGCTGCTTCTACTACTGGGTCGACTACCCGGACGCGACGCGCGAACTCGAGATCCTGCGCCGCAAGGCGCCGCGCGCCTCGGCGGCGCTTTCGCGCGAGGTGGTCGCCTTCGTGCAGCGCCTGCGCACGGTGGACCTGTTCAAGCTGCCGGGCGTGGCGGAGACGATCGACTGGGCGAACTGCCTCGTCGCGCTCGACCGCATCGCGCTCGACCCCGAAACCGTGAACAACACGCTCGGCGTGCTGCTCAAGTACCAGGACGATCTCGAGCAGATCGCGGGCGAAGAGGCCGAGCGGCTGGTGAGCGAGGCAAGGGCCGCCGCCGCGGCCTGACGGCGCATCGTGAGCGCATCGTCATTCCTGCGCCGGCTGTTCTCCCGCAACCGCGCCGGCATCGATCAGAGGACCGGCTACCTCCTGTCGCTGTGCGAGTCGCTGCTCGGCGAGCGCGGCGAGACATCCGGCCAGGCGCTCGCGCGCGAGGCGCTGGCAGTCTACAAGACGCTCGACGAGCGCTGCCGGGCGGAGTTTTTCGACATCCTCGCGAAGGATTATTCGCCGGATCCGGAAATCGTCGGCCGCGCCGCGGACGCCTACCGGCTCCACCCGACCCCTGAGCACCTCGTCCGGCTGCAGAAGACGGTCGAGCCGGCGCGGCAGGAACTGTTCCGACGGCTCAACATGGCGCCGGGTGCCACCGCGGCACTGATCGAAATGCGCCGCCACGTGCTCGAGGACGAGGCGCAACACCCCCACTGGATGGTGATCGACGCCGATCTGCTGCACCTGCTGCGTTCCTGGTTCAACCGCGGCTTCTTGCGGCTCGAGCGGATCGACTGGCACACCTCGGCGATCGTGCTCGAGAAGCTGATCGAGTACGAAGCCGTGCACGCCATCCAGGGCTGGCGCGATTTGCGGCGGCGGCTGGAAGCCGACCGGCGCTGCTTCGCGTTCTTCCACCCGCAGCTGCCCGACGAACCGCTCATCTTCATCGAGGTCGCCCTCACGCGCGGCATGAGCGCGCACGTGCAGCCGCTGCTCGAGATCGGCTCCTCGGTCGAGACGGCCGAGGAAGCCGACAGCGCGATGTTCTATTCGATCACCAACTGCCAGGAGGGGCTGCGCGGAATCTCGTTCGGCAACCTGCTGATCAAGCAGGTGGTGGCCGAACTCAAACGGGAGTTTCCGCATCTGCGGACCTTCGCCACCCTTTCGCCGGTTCCCGGATTCCGGCGCTGGCTCGACAAGACGCGCGTTCGGCTCGCCAGGGGTTCCGAGGGCGAAAAGCGGCTCGCGCTGCTCGAGCGGATCGAGCGGCCGGAATGGCACAAGCGCGAGGTGCCCGCGTCCCTCATGCAGCTGCTGCTGCAACTTGGCGCCTGGTACCTGCTGAACGCGAAAAAAGGCGAAGAGCCGATGGACGCGGTCGCGCGCTTCCATCTGGGCAACGGTGCCGCGCTCGAGCGCCTCAACTGGCTCGGCGACACCTCCGAATCCGGCATGGCACGCTCGGCCGGCATGATGGTGAATTACGTGTACCGCCTGGGCGACGTGGAGCGCAACCACGAGCGCTATTTCAAGCAGCATCTGGTGGTCGCTTCACGGGCGCTCGGCAGGCTCGCCCGCGAATGTCCCCTCGCCGCACCCGCGGCGCGGAGCGCGGGCGCCTGAACGTGTTGCCGGCCCTGGATCTTTCCACGCCGCGCGGCCGCCTGGCCGAAAACGTCATGCACTTCGCGCGCCTCCTGCGCGCGGCCGGCCTGCGCGTCGGCCCCGACCGGGTGATCGACTGCGTGAAGGCACTGGAACTCGCCGACTGCGTGCGGCGCGAGGACTGGTACTGGACGATGTCCGCGGTGCTGCTGTCCCGGGAGGAGCAGCGGCCGATCTACGACCAGGCGTTCCGCATCTTCTGGCGCGACCCGCAACTGGTGGAAAAGATGATGCAGGCGCTGCTGCCCAAGACCTACGGCCGCGCCGCCAAGGATCGCGAGCAGAGCCAGCGCCTGAGCGACGCGCTGTACTCGCAGCGCAAGCCGCCGGAAGACAAGCCGCGCGAGGAACAGAAGGCGGAACTCGACGCGCGGCTCACCTTTTCCTCGCGCGAAGTGCTGCAGCGCATGGATTTCGACACCATGTCGGCGGGCGAGCTGGCGCAGGCGAAACGGATGCTGCAGGAGCTGCGGCTGCCGCTACCGATGATCCGCACCCGGCGCTACCGGCCCTCGCCGCGCGGAACACGGATCGACCTCCGCGCCACGCTGCGGGAAAGCCTGCGCGAAGGCGGCGACGTGATCCCGCTGGTGCACGCCGCGACCCAGGACATCCATCCCCCGCTCGTCGTGCTGTGCGATATCTCGGGATCGATGAATCCGTACGCGCGCATGTTTCTGCATTTCCTGCATGCGATCACCAACGATCGCGACCGCGTGAGCGTGTTCGTGTTCGGCACGCGGCTCACCAATATCACGCGGCAGCTGCGCCACCGCGACGTCGACGTGGCGATGGCGAAGGTGGCCGACGTGATCAGGGACTGGTCGGGCGGCACGCGCATCGGCGCATGCCTGCGCGAGTTCAACTGGCGCTGGGGCCGGCGTATGCTGGGGCAGAACGCCTGCGTGCTGCTCGTCTCCGACGGGCTCGACCGCGAGGCGGGCGAGGGCCTGGGAGCCGAGATGCAGCGCCTGCACAAGTCGTGCAAGGAGCTGGTGTGGCTCAATCCGCTGCTGCGCTACGAGAAGTTCGAGGCGCGGCCGGCGGGCGTGCGGGCGATGCTGCCGCACGTGGACCGCTTCCTGCCGGTGCATAATCTGAAGAGCCTGATCGATCTCGCGCACGCGATTTCCGAGCCGGCGGCGAGACACCTGGAGAATCGCGCATGGAAATGACCGGCGAGCAGCTCGTTCCGGTATCGCAGGCGCACACCTGGGCGGCGCTCAACGATCCGGAGGTCCTCAAGGCCTGCGTCCCGGGGTGCGAATCGATCGAGCGCGCCTCGGACACCGAATACACGGTGCTGATGACTGCGCGCATCGGGCCGGTCGCCGCCCGCTTCCGGGGCAAGCTCACGCTCTCGGACCTCAATCCGCCGCAGTCGTATTCGATTGCCTTCGAGGGTCAGGGGGGCGCGGCCGGGTTCGGCAAGGGCAGCGCCCGGGTGATGTTGTCCGCCGAGGGCGAGGCGACGAAGCTCGCCTACCAGGTCAAGGCGAACGTGGGGGGAAAGCTGGCGCAGATCGGCTCGCGGCTGGTGGACGCCGCCGCGCGCAAGCTCGCTGACGATTTCTTTACCGCCTTCAACGAAAAGGTTGCCGCCCTGCATGGCGCGGTTGCACCCGCGGAGCACGAGGAGCATCTTCCCGAGCCCGTGCCGCGCGACCCGGACCTGCCGGACGTCGCCTTCGGCACGCTCGCATTCTTTGCCGCCGGTTCGCTCGTCGTCTTCCTCGTCGCGCTGGTCGCCCTGTTCTGAATGGCCGAGCTTCTGTACCGTGATGACCCCTATCTGCGGTCGTGCGACGCGATCGTGCTCGCCGCACGCGAGAACGTGGTCGAGCTCGACCGCACGGTGTTCTACCCGCTCGGCGGCGGACAACCGGGCGACCGCGGCCGCATCGGGAACCTGCGTGTTGCCGATACGCGCAGGGGCGACGGCGATGGCGTGCTGCACATCCTCGAACCGGGCGCGGCGTTGCCCGAGGTCGGCGCGAAGGTCGTCGCCGAGATCGATTGGGAGCCGCGCTACCGCCACATGCGCTTTCACACTGCGCTGCATCTGCTTGGCGCGGTCGTGAAGGCGCCGGTCACCGGCGGCCGCATCGCGGCCGACAAGGCGCACTTGGATTTCGACATCGACATGGAAAGGCTCGTGCGCGAGCAGATCGAAGCGGGGCTGAACGCGCTGGTCGACGCCGGCCACGACACGCGGTCGGGCTGGATCACGGACGCCGAGCTCGATGCGCGCCCGGAGCTGGTGAAGACGATGTCGGTGGCGCCGCCCCGCGGCGCGGGGCGCGTGCGGCTCCTGGAGATCCCCGGCGTAGACCTGCAGGCCTGCGGCGGCACGCACGTTCGCAATACGCGCGAGATCGGGCATCTCGCAGTCACGCGGATCCGCTCCGAGGGCAAGCGCAACAAACGCGTGACCCTCGCCTTCGCACCGGGGTCGGAGTAAGCCGCGCCGAACGGCCGGCGCGCGCAGTTTCGGCAGTTACTCCGACCCCAGTTGGGCGGCTTTGCGGATCGCGGCGGCGAGCGCCTCCGGCAGGTGTGCGCCGGAGACGCCGGACTTTCGCCCGAAGATGAAAGTAGGCACCGCGCTGATCCCGAGCTCGCGGACGCCTTCTTCCAGCGCGGCGACGCGTTGCGCATCCGCCGCCTCCGGCCAGTGCGCAACCGCACATTCCGTGGCGATCGCGGCAAGCACCGCCGGCTCGCCAATGTCGCGGGCTTCCTCGAAATAGGCGCGGAAAAGCGCATCGGCCACGGCCACGCCATGGCCCTGCGCCTGCGCGAGATCGATCAACTGGTGAGCGAGGAACGTGTTCGGCGTGCGCTGCATGCGATCGAACGCAAACCGGATTCCCTCGCCCGCGCCCTCGCTCGCGACGCGCGCATCCAGCGCCCGCCCGCGCTCGAGCGAGCCAAATTTCGCGCGGCGGTAGTCCGCCCGCGTCATCCCTTGGCGCGGCATGGCGGGATTGAGCTGGAACGGGAGCCACGATACCGTCACCTCCACCTCGCCGCCGACGAGCGCCAACGCCTTTTCGAGGCGGCGCTTGCCGATGTAGCACCACGGACAGACCACGTCCGAGGCAACCTCGATCGCGAGCGGCAGGCTCATCCGGATCTCACTTCCGGCGCGGCGACGGGATGGTCCAGAAATAGACCACGCGCCCGTTGCTTTCGAGTTTCTTTTCGGGGCGCCAGTCGCCCATGTCGAACTGGTGCGAGACGATTCGCGTCCCGGGCTTCAGTTCGGCGAACAGGCGCGGCCGCAGCTTGAGGTTCAGTTCCGGAAGCAGGTACAGCGTCACCACCGTCGCCTCGCGGAAGTCGGACAGGAACAGGTCCTCGAGCCGGAACTCGACCAGCGCCGCCACGCCCGCCTTCTTCGCGTTCTGGCGCGCCTCGGCAATGCGATCCGGATCGATGTCGATACCCACCGCGCGGATGCCGTAGTTCTTGGCCGCAGTGATCGCAATGCGCCCATCGCCGGAGCCCAGGTCGTAGAGCACATCGCCCTTCCTGACGTTGGCAAGACGAAGCATGTCCTCGACGATCTCCTGCGGCGTCGGCACGAAAACCACGTCGGGTGCTCGCACCGCACGCTCGGCGGCCTGAGCTTGCGTCAACACGGACGCCGCCAGAACCAGCACGGCGCGCACGAAAAACCTGTTCAGCGTCGGAATCGCTCTCACCTCAATCTCCCGCCACGGTCATGTTCTCGATCAAGATCGATCCGGTCTGCCTCGAGCCGCGCACCACGACGTCGCTGCCGACCGCCACGATGCACCGGAACATGTCGCGCAGATTGCCGGCAACCGTGATCTCCTCCACCGGATGGGCGATCTCGCCGCCCTCGACCCAGAAGCCCGCCGCGCCCTGCGAAAAGTCGCCCGTCACCAGGTTGACGCCGTGGCCCAGCAGTTCGGTGACGAAGAGCCCGCGGTGCATTTTCCGCAGCATGCCGCGCAGGTCCGGGCCATCCGCGCGCACCACGAGGTTATGGTTGCCGCCCGCGCTGCCCGTGGGCCGCATGCCGAGCTTGCGCGCCGAGTAGCAGCTTAGGAAATAGCCCTGCAGCACGCCTGCACGCACCACCGCGCGCTCCTCGGTCGCGACCCCCTCGTCGTCGTAGGGTGCGCTCGCAAGCCCCTCGGGTTCTCGCGGCCGCTCCTCGATCGTTACGGCGGGAGAAAACACCTTCTGGCCGAGTGCGTCGGCGAGAAACGACGCCTTGCGGTACAACGCGCCGCCGCTCGCAGCCGCCACGAATGCCCCGATCAGCATGGTCGCAACGGGAGCCTCGAACAGCACCGCGGCACTGCGGGTGGCGAGCTTGCGCGCCCCCAGGCGCGAGAGCGCACGCTCGCCCGCATAGCGCCCGAGCGCCTCCGGGTCGGCGACCTTGCCCGGCGCGCGCGCGGCACTGTACCAGTCGTCGCGCTGCATTTTTCCCCGGTTCTCGGCAATGATCGCAAGCGACAGCGTGTGGCGCGAGCTCGGATACCCGTGCATGAACCCGAGGCTGTTCGCGAGCACGAAGTGCGAGTGCTGCGTCGAAACGGTGGCGCCCTCCGAGTTGCGGATCCGCGGCGAAAGCGCGAACGCGGCGCGCTCGGTCCGCTGCGCGATGCGGATCGCTTCCTCGGTGCCCAGGTGCCAGGGATGAAACAGGTCGAGGTCGGGCGTTTCCCGCGCCAGCAGCTCGGCTTCGGGCGGTCCCGCGCACTCGTCGACCGCCGTCCGCGCGGCAATCGAGTGCGCCGCCTCGACCGCTTGCGCCAGGGCCGGCGCGGAAAAATCCGAACTGCTGGCATGTCCGCGGCGCGCGTGCGGGCGTTCTCCAGCGTACACGGTGACGCCGACGCCTTTGTCGCGATGGTGCTCGATCGTGTCCGCCGCATCCTTGCGCACGGTGACCGAGAGCGCATGGCTCTCGGAAACCTCGCACTGGCAGCCCGAAGCGCCGAGCCGGCTCGCCGTCTTCAGCACCGACTGTGCAATTTCCCGAAGTTCGTCCGGCGAATAGGTGAAGCGGCGTTCCGAGGGCATGGCGCGCTATGATAGCAGCGCGATGCAGGAGGAATTCGCCAGCAAGACGAAGCGCAAGCAGCAGATGCTGGAACGGCAGGCGCTCGGCAGCGCGCTGCTCGAGCTGCCGCCGGGGCGGCTCGATGCGCTCGAGCTTCCCCGGGAACTCGCCGATGCGCTGCGCGAGGGCAGGCGGATCGCGAGCCATGAGGCCAGGCGGCGCCACCTGCAGTACATCGGCCGGATCATGCGCGACCTCGATCCGGAGCCGATCCGCGCCGCGCTTGCGGATCTCGAAGGACGTTCTGCGCTGGCACGCGCGCGGCACCGGCGAATCGAACAATGGCGCGACAGGCTGCTCGAGGACGACGGCGCGCTCACGCAATTCGCCCGCCAGCACCGGGACGCCGACCTGCAGGCGCTGCGCGCGCTCATTCGCAACGCGCGGAGGGAGATCGCGCAGGATCGCTCGCCGCGCGCGCAGCGCGCGCTCTTTCGCCTGCTGCGGGACCTGTGTGCATGATCGAACTCGAACCGCTGCTCAGCGCCACGATCACGCTTGCAGCGCCGCGCGAACTGGGCGAGACGCCGCAGGGACGCCGGCGCATCATCGACATCACAGGGGGCAGCTTCTCGGGGGCGAAACTCTCGGGCCGCGTGCTGCCTGGAGGCGCCGACTGGCAGATTGTGCGGGGCGACGGCGTGGCTTGTCTCGACGCCCGCTACACGCTCGAAACGACCGACGGGGCACTCATCTACGTCGAGAACCGCGGTTACCGGCACGGCCCGAAGGAAGCGATCGCCGCCCTCGAGCGGGGCGCGCAAGTAGACCCGGCGCTTTACTACATGCGCACCACGCCGTGGTTCGAAACCTCGGACCCGCGCTATGCCTGGCTCAACCGCATCGTCTGCGTCGGCACCGGCGCGCGGCTCGCCGCGGCCGTTCGACTCCAGTTCTTTGCCCTCCGATGAGCCCGCATCTGCTCGTCGGACTGGTTTCGGTGAGCGACCGCGCCTCCGCGGGCGCCTACAAGGACGAAGGCATCCCGGCGCTGACGGAGTGGCTCACGCGGGTGCTCGTTTCGCCGCCGTGGCGCGGGGAGACGCGCCTCATCCCCGACGAGCAGCCCGTGGTCGAAGCGACGCTCAAGGAACTTGCCGACGCAGTCGGCTGCCACCTGGTGCTGACCACGGGCGGAACCGGACCGGCCCCGCGCGACATCACGCCCGAGGCGACACTCGCTGTCGCGGACAAGGTGCTTCCCGGGTTCGGCGAGCAGATGCGGCAGATCTCGCTCAAGTTCGTCCCCACCGCAATCCTCTCGCGGCAGGTGGCGGTGATCCGCAAGCGCTGCCTGATCGTCAATCTGCCGGGACAGCCGAAGTCGATCCGCGAGACGCTGCAGGGTCTGCCGGGCGTGCCGGGGATCTTTGCCGCCGTGCCCTATTGCATCGACCTTATCGGCGGGCCGTACATCGAAACGAACGAAGCGATCGTCACAGCCTTCCGGCCCAAGTCGGCGCTGCGGCCGCGCGCCTGAGCGCGCGGGATGCGGCTATTTCGAAAGCGCCGTGATCAGTGCGGCGTTTTTCTTGCGCTGCGCGATTGCGAGCGGCGTGACGCCCCTGCTGTCTCCCTGATTCGGATCGGCGCCGGCCGCGATCAGGATTTCCGCCACCGCCACGTGCCCGTCGTTCACCGCCTTGTGCAAAGGCGTGTCGCCGCGCTTGTCGCCCATACGGACGTCCGCACCCTTGGCGATCAGCACATCGCACACGCGCGCGTGACCGGACATCGCCGCCTGCATCAGCGGCGTCAGGTCGAGATTCGCCTTGGCATTCACATCCGCCCCGTTGGCAACGAGCAGCTCGACGAAATCCAGAAAACCCTTGGCCGCCGCCCAGTGCAGCGCCGTGAACCCCTGCGCGTTGGCCGCATTCACGTTGGAGCGGGCCTTGATCAGCAGCTGCGCCACCGCGATGCGATTGAACATGGAAGCCTTGATGAGCGGCGTCACGCCGAGATTGTCCTTTTCGTCGGGCTTGACGCCGGCGTTCAGAAAAATCTTGACCGCGCGGTCGTTGCCCAGCTCCACCGCGCGCAGGAATCCGGTCTTGTTGTACTCGATCTGCTCGGTGGCGAGCTTGTGCCGCACCCGCTCGTCGCCCCACGGGTCCGCGAATTCGTCGGGCTTCTTCATCCCGAGCGTTTCCATGATCCGGGCGTGCAGGCGCGAAAGCAGGATGATGTCGGCGGCGACATCGGCCGGGAAGCCCTTGCGCCCTCCGCGCTTGTCGACGATGAGATCGCCGAAGTAGTCTTCCGCGGCCTCGGATCCCCACAGGGTCATGATCTTGTTGAAGACCCTCGAGTACTTGCCCTCCAGCGCCTGCGGATAGAGGTCTTCCTTGCCCTGGAAGTAGTCAGCCAGCTGGGGATGCATCTTGACCATGGCGGGCGGATCTCCCGATCTCGTAATGTCATGAATTTTCTAAGTCGGGCCGCGGCGGTTCGCCCCGGGGTGGCCTGCTCAACCGAAACGACGCGGCCGGAAGGCGTTCTTGGAGACCCTGAAGGCGGAAGTTACCTCAACTGCCGCTGTTTTGCACATGGGCCAAGGTTTTAGAGCATGCGCGACCCGCGAGCGCTGCGGCGGTGCCCGAGATGTCCATAGGGCGGAACACGCGGCACGCTGGCGGTTGTCGTACCCGTCGGTCTGGCCTAGAGTCGCATGCAGCGCATGAGGATTCTGTCCTTTGAATTTGCCGGGAAACAGCGTTTTGGCGCCGTCGTCGGTTCGGGCATCGTCGACCTGACTGCCGAGTTCGGTTCGCTGCGCTCTGCGCTCGAAGCGGGGGTGCTCGAACGGATCCGCGATTCGGCGACCCGTCGCAGTCCCGCCGTTGCGCTTGCGGACGTGAAGTTCCTGCCGCCGGTTCCGCTGCCGGAAAAGATCATCTGCGTGGGCGTCAACTATGCCAAGCGCGACAGCGAGTACGGCAAGGACTTCGAGGTTCCCAGGTTTCCGAGCGTCTTTCCGCGCTTCCCGAGTTCGTTCGTCGGCCACCGGCATCACCTCCTGCGCCCTCCCGAATCGGTGCAGCTCGACTACGAAGGCGAGATCGCGATCGTCATCGGCAAGACCGGCCGACGAATCCGCGAGGCCGACGCGGAAAGCCATATCGCGGGCCTTACGTGCCTCAACGAAGGCACGGTTCGCGATTGGGTGCGGCACGGCAAGTTCAACGTCACGCAGGGCAAGAACTGGGACGCGAGCGGGGCGATCGGCCCCTGGATGGTGACAGCGGACGAATTCGACGGCTACGATCGGCTCCGCCTCACAACCCGCGTGAACGGCGAGGTGCGCCAGGACGACACGACCGCCAACCTGCTGTTTTCGTTCCGTTTCCTGATTCATTACATTTCGACCTGGACCACGCTGCGGCCGGGCGACGTGATTGCGACCGGCACTCCCGTCGGGGCGGGCGTTCGCTTCGACCCGCCCCGTTTCCTGGTTCCCGGCGATGTGGTCGAGATCGAAGTGCCGGGCATCGGCACGCTTTCGAACGCCGTCGCCGACGAAGTCGCCGAGGCAGGCTAGCCTGCGGGCAGGATATAGCTCTGCACCGGTAGCGGGTATCCCTTGAGGTGCAGCGCCTGGCCCGGCTCGAGTTCGCTGCGACCGCGCTCGCTCCCGAGCAACTCGCGCGTGCGCAGGTCCACCAGCACTTCGCCAGGCGCGGCCTCCGCGCACAGTCGCGCCGCGAGGTTCACCGCGGGCCCGACAGCCGTGTACTCGAGCCGCGAGGCGGCCCCGATGACGCCGACCGTGACGTAGCCGCTCGCGACCCCGACGCCGACGCCGAGCTGCAGCTCGGCGTCCGACCAGCGCGCGATCAGCGCCCCGCTGCGGTCGCGGATCTGGCGGGCGAGCCCGAGCGCCCGGCGCGCATGATCGGCGAAGGCGACCGGCGCCCCGACCAGGATCAGCACGCCGTCGCCGGCCTGGTCCTTGATCGTACCTCCGAACTCCGCTGCAGCAGCCCCTACCACATCGTAATACTCGCGCAGGATAGAGATGACCTTGCGCGACGAGGTGGCCTCGGAGAACGCGGTGAATCCGCGCAGATCGCAGCAGACCACCGACAGCTCGACGGTCTTCTCCTCTGTCGCGCTCTTCAATCCCCGCTCGCGTACCAGGTCGGCGACCTGCGGCGCGAGGAAACGCGACAGGAACTGCGCCCGCCGACCCTGGATCACGTGGTACTGGACCGCGCCGACAAGGAAGATCAGCATCCCGATCGCGGTCGGGATCGCCTCGAGGTTGGCCGGAAGCACGACACCGGATGCCATGAACGGCGCGGCGATGGCAAAGGCGACGAGGCGCAGCGTTTCGGCGCGATCGGGCCGCCGCCGGAGCGTCAGCAGGCCGGAGAACACGCCGAGTGCGAGCGATACGGCAAGCGGCAGCGCAAAGAGGAAAAATCCGGCGCCCAGCGGCCGCACGGCCGAAAACGCCAGCGCTTCGGTGAAGTGCTCGATCCGCTGTTCCGGGTAAAGCAGCGACAGGACGCCGTAGAGCGCTGCGAGGCCCTGCGCAATGCGCAGCAGATTGTCCGGCCCGCGGGTGTGCAGATTGCGCGCCGGAACGGTGCGGCGCACGCGCAGCACCCATTCGTAGGCGAAAATGAAGGCGAGCGTCTCCGGCAGCGCGAACACGCCTCCCCAGAGCGGCATCTCGCGCGCTCGGTGAAGGCCGCCGACCTCGGTCAAAACCGGGGTTGCGATCGCGACCCCGACGCAGCACAGGAAAAGGGAGAGCGTCCGGCTGGTGGGCGAACGCCGGTCGGCCACGATGAACGCCAGCGCCATGCCCAGTGCGAGCAGGGCGGTGATTACATGCGGCTTGGTTTCCAGACCCATCGCGATGGCTGCCGGAGCGCTTCGCGACGATTGTACCGGCGCTCCTATCGGCTACCATGTCCCGATGCCCGATCCGCTGCCGCAACCCGTCGAGATCGAAACCGGCGCCGGTCCGGATGCCTGCGTCATCTGGCTGCACGGCCTGGGCGCGGACGGGCACGACTTCGAACCGGTCGTACCCGAACTGCGACTGCCCGCGCGGCTTCGCGTCCGGTTCGTGTTTCCGCATGCGCCGGTGCGTCGCGTGACGATCAACATGGGCATGCAGATGCGCGCCTGGTATGACATCCTGGAGCTTGGCGGGGGCAGCGAGGACGAGGCGGGGATCCGCGCGTCGCAGAAGTTGCTCGAAGGATTGCTGGAACGCGAAACGAGCCGCGGGATCGTTCCCCGGCGCATTGTCGTGGCCGGGTTCTCGCAGGGCGGCGCAATCGCGCTGCAGACCGGTTTGCGCTATCCGGTGCCGCTCGCCGGGATTCTTGCCCTTTCGACGTACCTCCCGCTTGCCGGCACCGTCGCCGCCGAGCGCAGCGCAGCCAACCGCAAAGTGCCGATCCTTCAGGCCCACGGCCGGTTCGACGACCTCATCCCGTTGCAGCGGGCTGTGCGCACGCGCGATGCACTGCTCGGGATGGATTACCCGCTCGAGTGGCACGAATATCCCATGGCGCACGCCGTGTGCGCCGAGGAAATCGCCGACATCGCGGCCTGGCTGCCGGCCGTGCTCTGAGTTCGCTACCATACGCCATGGATCCGCGGGCATGAGGCTCAATCCGGCCGAGCAGCAGTATCTCGATCTCCTCGCGCACGTGCTCGAACGGGGCGCGGACAAGGGCGATCGCACCGGTACCGGGACGCGCGCCGTCTTCGGCTGGCAGATGCGGTTCGCGCTCGACGAAAGTTTCCCGCTCCTCACCACCAAGAAGCTGCACCTGAAGTCGATCCTCTACGAGCTGCTGTGGTTCCTGCGCGGCGAGACCAACGTCCGGTGGCTCCAGGAGCGGGGCGTGACGATCTGGGACGAGTGGGCGGACGCCACCGGCGAGCTCGGACCGGTCTACGGCCACCAGTGGCGCCACTGGAAAACCCCCGATGGCCGCACCATCGACCAGATTGCGCGGGTGCTCGAGTCGATCCGCCGCGATCCGGACTCGCGCCGCCACCTGGTGACGGCGTGGAACCCTGCCGACGTGGACCGGATGGCGCTGCCACCGTGTCACGCGCTGTTCCAGTTCTACGTCGCCGAGGGGCGCCTCTCGTGCCAGCTCTACCAGCGAAGCGCCGACCTGTTTCTGGGCGTGCCGTTCAACATCGCCTCGTACTCGCTGCTCACGCTCATGGTGGCGCAGGTGACCGGCCTGAAACCCGGCGAATTCGTGCATACGCTGGGCGATGCGCACCTGTATCTCAACCACTTCGCGCAGGCCCGCGAACAACTCACGCGCGCGGCGCGGCCGTTCCCGCGCATGAACCTGAATCCCGAGGTGAGGGACTTGTTCGCGTTCCGCTACGAGGATTTCCGACTGGAGGGCTACGAGCCGCACCCCGCGATCAAAGCTCCGATCGCGGTCTAGAGGGGAACGCCTACAGGCTGCCGGAGACCACGATCTCCACCAGATAGATCAGTCCGAAAACCGCAAGCAGGTACACCCACCAGTCGGAGAGCAGGCTTTTCCGGGTGACCGAAACGCGGCCCTGGACTGCCCAGGCCACCACCACGCCCGCGGTCATGGCGAGCATGATCGACCCGCCGGCGCCCAAGCTGCCGCCGATCAATCGCGACAGCCAGCCGTCCGGAGCGATCAACTTGTAGATCGTGCCGCACACGCCGAGCAGCAGCAGCGCGAGCATCACGAATCCGCCAGCAAATTGCAAAGCGGAGGCGAGCGTGCCGGGCGTTCCAGACTGGCGTGGGTCGACCATTGCCGCGGGCCTGAATGTGGGGGGGTACGCTCACTATAATCCCAGCACAATGCAATGCAATCAAGACCCGGCACCAAGGATCGTTCTTCCGGATCAAATACCCGAGCGCGCGGCCGAGCCACGGATCTACCTGGTTGCGGCGGTTGCTTCCAACGGTGTGATCGGCGCGCAGGGCCGCCTGCCGTGGCGCCTGCCCGAGGATCTGCGGCACTTCAAACGGCTGACGCTCGGGTATCCCGTCATCATGGGCCGCAAGACCTGGGAGTCTCTCGGCAAGCCGCTGCTCGATCGCGAAAACATCGTCGTGACGCGCCGGCCGGGCTATGCGGCGCCGGGTGCGAGCGTGGCTCGTTCGTTTGCGGCCGCCCTCGCCCTTTGCACCGGGGAGCGCCTGGTGTTCGTGATCGGCGGGGGCGAGCTCTACCGCGAGGCGCTGCCGAGCGCACATGGGCTCGTGCTGACCGAGATCCGGCGCGCTTACGCCGGCGACACCTACTTCCCGGCGTTCGACCGCAGTGCCTGGCGCGAAACGCAGCGCGAACCGCATACCGCCGCCGACGGCACCCGATTCGACTTCGTGCTCTACGAGCGCGTCCCGGCCTAGCGCCCGGACTCGAAGATCCTCGTCTCGGGCAGCGGAAAGCCGTTGAACTCGCTCGCGTAGGCGGTCGTGTAGGCGCCCGCGTTGCGAATGTAGATGAAATCGCCTTCCTGCAGGTCCGAAGGCAACGGCTCGTCGCGCAACACCACGTCTACCGAGTCGCAGGTCGGCCCGGCCACATGCCAGGGAATGTCGGGCCCCGAGCGCTCGGTGCGGATCTTGAACTTGAGCCCTTCGGTCGTTTCGATCACGCCGCCGAAGAGCCCCGCATCCCAGTGCATCCAGCGCTTGCCGCCGCGGGTCGTGATCCCGAGCACGCGGCACACGAAGTAGCCGGCGTCGGACACCAGATACCGTCCCGGTTCTGCAATCACCTGCACGTCCTCGGCAAACGCCTTGATTCCCTGGTTCACGACTTCGCCGATCACCTCGATCGAGGGGATCGGTTTCACGTGGCGCACGGGGAACCCGCCGCCGATGTCGAGCAGCCGCGGCCTGAGGCCGGCCCTTGCCATGGCGTCGAAGACCGCGCGCGCCTTCTCGATGCCGACCCGCCAGTTTTCGGGATTGCGGCATTGCGAGCCGACGTGAAACGTCACCCCCGCGAGGTCGGCGCCGAGCCTCGCCGCGGCGGCGATGATCTCGCGCGTCTCGGTCGCGCCGGCACCGAACTTCCCCGAAAGCGGCCAATCGCTGCCGATGTTCGGGGTCGTGATCCTCAGGTACAGCTTGGCGTCGGGCTTGATCTCGTGGACCCGGCGCAGTTCGCCCACGCTGTCGGTCACGAACCACTCGACGCCCTTGCCCGCGGCGTAGGCGATCGCCTCGCGCGACTTCATCGGGTTGGAATAGAACACCTCGGTCGCCGGCACGCCGAGCGCAAGCAGGAGATCCAGCTCGGCGGTCGAGGCGATCTCGCACCCGACCCCGTCCTGCACCAGGGTCTCGACCACGCGCCGGTCCGGGTTCGCCTTGACCGCGTAGTGCGGGCGCACGCGCGGCATCGCGGCGCGAAAGCGGCGCGCCTTCTCGCGCACGATGGCGGTATCGAGGATCAGGAACGGCCGGTTGTATCTCCGCCGGGCGGCCTGGCGCACGATCTCGAAGTCGAGGCTGACCTCGGGATGCGTGTCGAAGAGCTGTTCTTGGGGAAGTGCGGTTTGTCTTGTGCGAGCGAGGCTGTTGGGGCGAACGCCCATCTCCATATCCTCCGCGACTAGGTTTCGGGAAGGTCGAGCACGCAAACGCAGAACCCGCGAGTGCAGTTCCTCTTGCCTGTCATGATGACCTCCTTCTCCGCGTGCCGCATGGACGGACGAAACGTGGGGCCGATTATAGGGACGACCCCGCGCCAGTCAAGACCCGCGGCGCGTTTCTTGCGGCGTTGCCGAGCGGGCCGAACGGGCCCCGACACCTAGATCTGGTGGGTCCGGGCGGACGGGCTACTAGATACGTGGCAGCGTGACGCCGCGTTGCCCCTGATACTTGCCGCCGCGGTCCTTGTAGGAGGTTTCGCAGATCTCGTCGGACTCGAGAAAGATCACCTGCGCGACGCCCTCGTTGGCGTACACCCGCGCCGGAAGCGGCGTGGTGTTGGAGAACTCGAGCGTCACGTGCCCCTCCCACTCGGGCTCGAGCGGGGTGACGTTGACGATGATCCCGCAGCGCGCGTAGGTGGACTTGCCGAGGCAGATGGTGAGCACGTTGCGCGGGATGCGGAAGTACTCGACCGTGCGCGCCAGGGCAAACGAATTGGGCGGGATGATGCACACCTCGCCCTTAAATTCGACGAAGTTTTTCTCGTCGAACGCCTTGGGGTCGACGATGGTCGAGTTGATGTTGGTGAAGATCTTGAATTCGTTGGAGCAGCGGATGTCGTAGCCGTAGCTCGAGGTGCCGAAGGACACGAGCCGGCGCCCTGCCGCTTCCTTGACCTGGCCCGCTTCGAAGGGCTCGATCATGCGGCTCTCTGCCGCCATGCGGCGGATCCAGCGGTCGGACTTGATCGTCATGGGTGATTCTCGCAGGCGGCGCGGAGGGCCGGAGCGGCCCTGGCAGGCGCGCCCCTCAGGTGTTCTGCACCACGATGTTCGGGAACTTGGAGGTCATGTCCTTCTGCGATTCGGCGATCTTCACCGCGCAGCGGCGCGCGATCGCCCGGTAGATGCCCGCCGCGCGGCCGTCGGGGTCGGCCACCACCGTGGGCTTGCCCGAATCGGTCTGGGCGCGGATCTCGGCATCGAGCGGCAGCTGCCCGAGCAGCTCGATCCCGTAGTCCTTGCACATCCGCGCCGCGCCGCCCTCGCCGAAGATGTAGCTTTCGTAGCCGCACTTCGGACAGACGTGGAGCGCCATGTTCTCGACCACGCCGAGGATCGGGATGCCGACTTTCTCGAACATCTTGAGGCCCTTGCGCGCGTCGATGAGGGCGATGTCCTGCGGCGTCGTGACGATCACCGCTCCGGTCACCGGGACCTTCTGCGCCAGCGTCAGCTGGATGTCGCCGGTGCCCGGCGGCAGATCGACGACCAGGTAATCGAGGTCGCGCCAGCGCGTGTCCTTGAGAAGCTGCTCCAGCGCCTGCGTGACCATCGGGCCGCGCCAGACCATCGGCGTATCGACGTCGATCAGGAACCCGATCGAGATTGCCTGCAGGCCGTGTCCCTCCATCGGCTCGAGGCTCTTGCCGTCCCTGGATTCCGGCCGTCCCGTGATCCCGAGCATCATCGGCTGCGAGGGTCCGTAGATGTCCGCGTCCAGGATCCCCACCGCGGCGCCCTCGGCGGCGAGCGCGAGGGCGAGATTCACTGCGGTGGTCGACTTGCCGACGCCGCCCTTACCGGAGGCAACCGCGATGACGTTCTTGATCCCGGAGACCAGCTTGACGCCCCGCTGCACGGCGTGCGCGACGACCGCGGAGCGCACGTTCACGCTGGCGCTCGAGGCGCCGGCGGCCCTGAGCGCGTCGATCACCTGGCGCCGGATCCGCTCGTGCTGGCTCTTGCCCGGATAGCCGAGTTCGATCTCGAGCGCGACCGAATCGCCGGAGAGCTTCACGTTCTTCACCGAGCGGGTGGCGACGAAATCCTTTCCGGTATTGGGATCGACGAGGCGGGAGAGCGCGCCCTGCACGTCGGTTTGACTGATTGCCATGGAAAATGCGCCCAAGGGGAAAAGCGGCTAAGTGTACCGAAAACGCCGCCCGCGCGACACGGAAACCCTATGCTCTTTGCTAGAATTGCGCGCTTTCCCTCCGCCGCGTTCCATGTCCCGCCGCAGGATTTTCGTCACCACGGCCCTGCCGTACGCCAACGGACCGTGCCATATCGGCCACATCATGGAGTACATCCAGGCCGACATCTGGGTGCGCTACCAGCGCATGCGCGGGCACGCGCTGCACTTCGTTTGCGCCGACGACGCGCACGGGGCGCCGATCATGCTGAAGGCCGATGCCGAAGGCGTCGCCCCGGAGCAGCTGATCGAGCGGATCGCGGCCGAGCGCCCGAAGTACCTGCGCGGCTTCCATCTGTCGTTCGACCACTGGCACTCGACGCATTCGGCCGAAAACGAGGCGCTGTCGCAGGACATCTATCGCAGGCTGAAGGCGGCCGGGCTCGTCTATCCGAAGAGGATCGAGCAGTTTTTCGACCCCGTGAAGGGCATGTTTCTCGCCGACCGGTACATCAAGGGCGAGTGCCCGAAGTGCGGCGCGAGGGACCAGTACGGCGACGCGTGCGAGAACTGCAGCACGGTCTACGCGCCCACCGATCTGAAAAACCCGTATTCCACGCTCTCCGGGGCAGCGCCGGTGCTGAAAGCCTCGGAGCATCTTTTTTTCCGGCTTTCGGACCCCAGGTGCATCGCCTTCCTGCGGCAGTGGGTCGATGCGCCGGGCCGGCTGCAGGCGCAAGTCGCCAACAAGGCGCGCGAGTGGCTCGAGGGCGCGGGCGGACGGGCGCTCGCCGACTGGGATATCTCGCGCGACGCGCCCTACTTCGGGATTCCGATCCCGGATGCGCCCGGCAAGTTCTTCTACGTCTGGCTCGATGCGCCGATCGGCTATCTCGCCTCGCTCAAGCGCTACTTCGATTCGGGCGAGGCGCGCGCCAACGGCGAAGCGCGCACGTTCGAACAGTTCCTTGCCGATCCGGCGACCGAGCAGATCCACTTCATCGGCAAGGACATCATCTACCACCACACGCTGTTCTGGCCGGCGATGCTGAAGTTTGCCGGCGCGCCGTACAAGGTGCCCGACCACGTCTACGTGCACGGGTTCATCACGGTCTCGGGCGAGAAGATGTCGAAAAGCCGCGGCACCGGGATCGGCCCGCTGCGCTATCTCGACGTCGGCATGAATCCGGAGTGGCTGCGCTACTACATCGCCGCCAAGCTGAACGCCAACGTCGAGGACCTGGATTTCAATCCGGACGATTTCGTCGCCCGGGTGAACAGCGACCTGGTGGGCAAGTACGTCAACATCGCGAGCCGGGCCGCCGGATTCGTTACGCGCGGTTTCGGCGGCAGGCTGCACGAACTTCCCGCCGGGAAGGCCGCGACCGAGTCGAGCTGGCAGGTCGCGCTGGGATCGGAAGACCTGATTGCGGAGGCGTACGAGAACCGCGAATTCGGCAAGGTCATCCGCGAGGCGATGCGCATTGCCGACATCGCGAACCAGCGCTTCGACCGCCACAAGCCCTGGGACCTGGCGAAGGATCCGGCGCGACGCGAGGAGTTGCACCGGGTCTGCAGCGAGGCGATCTACGCCTTTCACGTGCTCAGCGTCTACCTTGCGCCGATCCTGCCGGCAACTGCGCGGCGCGTGGCGCGCGAACTGTTCGCCCTGGAGCGGGACTATGCGTTCGAGGACTGCAGGACCCGCCCCGCGAGCATCCGGCCGTTCAAGCACCTGCTGAGCCGCATCGACGAGAAGCAGATCGACGCCCTGTTCGAGCCGCCGGCGGATCAGGGCCCCTCGCCGCAACGCCATGCCGAGCACGCGCAGCACGTCGCCAAGGAGCATGCCATGAGCGATCTCATTTCGATGGAGGATTTCGGCAGGATCGACCTGCGCGTGGCAAGGATCGTGAAGGCCGAGGCGGTCGACGGCGCCGACAAGCTGGTGAAACTTACGCTCGACCTCGGGTCCGAGACGCGCACGGTGTTCGCCGCAATCAAGTCCGAGTACGCGCCCGAAAGCCTGAAGGACCGGTATGCGGTCGTGGTCGCGAACCTGGCGCCGCGCAAGATGCGGTTCGGTGTCTCCGAAGGCATGATTCTCGCGGCCTCCGGCGACGGGCCGGGGATCTTTCTCGTCGCGCCGGATGCAGGGGCGCAGGCGGGGATGAAAGTCAAGTAGCGTGATCGACGCCGCGGGGCCACTCGGCGGGGCGCTCGCGGGCGCGCTGTGCTGGCTCGCGATCGGCGCATCCGGTCTGATCCCGGCGCGCGATGCATTTGTTGCGCGGTGGATCGCGTTTCCGCTGGGTGCCCTCGCGGGCCTGGCGCTCGCCGCCTCCGGTCTTCAGGCGATGTGGCTGCCGCCCGAGCGCATGACGCTCCCGCTCGGGTTGCCGGACCTTCCGTTTCATCTGCGCGTGGATCCGCTGGCCGGATTCTTCCTCATGCTTCTGGGCGCGGTGTCCGCCGGCATCTCGGTCTACGCCGCCGAATACTTCCGCGGCGAGAGCGGGCGACGGCTGCGTCGGATCGCCCTGCAGTATCACCTGTTCCTCGCCAGCATGGCGTTCGTACTCCTCGCCGACGACGCGTACCTCTTCATGGTGGCGTGGGAAACCATGGCCCTGTCGTCGTACTTCCTCGTCACGACCGACCACAAGATCCCCGCGATCCGCGATGCGGGCTTCCTGTACCTGCTGATCGCGCATTTGGGCGCGATCGCGATCCTGTTGAGCTTCGGGGTGATGCACGGCGGGCAGGGCGACTACACGTTCGACGCGTTGCGCGCCGCCGAGCTCGCGCCGCACTGGGCGACGATCGCGTTTTTGCTCGCGTTCTTCGGTTTCGGCGCCAAGGCGGGCATGATTCCGCTGCACGCGTGGCTTCCGGAGGCTCACCCGGCGGCACCGACTCCGGTTTCGGCGCTGATGAGCGGCATCATGCTGAAGACCGCGATCTACGGAATGGTGCGGGTGACCTACGATCTCCTCGGCCAGATCCGCTGGGAGTGGGGCATCCTGGTGCTGCTGATCGGCGCCGGCACGACGCTGTTCGGCGTCCTTTACGCGCTGATGCAGCACGACCTGAAGCGGCTGCTTGCGTACCACTCGGTCGAGAACATCGGCATCATTCTGCTCGGACTCGGAATGTCGATGGTGTTTGTGGGCTTCGGTCACCCGGCCGCGGGCGCCCTCGGCCTGATCGCGGCCCTGTACCACACGCTCAATCACGCCGTGTTCAAGGGCCTGCTGTTCCTCGGCGCCGGGTCGGTGCAGCACGCCACGGGGCTGCGCAACCTGAACGACATGGGCGGGCTGATCCGCAGGATGCCGCGGACCGCGTTCTACTTCCTCATCGGCGCGCTTGCGATCTCGGCGTTGCCGCCGCTCAACGGATTCGTTTCCGAATGGCTCACGTTCCAGACGGCGCTGCAGGCGCCATTGCTCGAAAACGGCGTGGTCAGAAGCCTCTTGCCGCTGTTCGCCGCGACTCTGGCACTCGCTGGGGCGCTCACCGCGATGTGCTTCGTGAAGGTCTATGGAATCGCCTTCCTCGGCCTGCCGCGCGAGCCGAGGCACCCGGTCCCGGCGCCCGCCGCGGACCGCGGGCACGACGCCGGCGCACTGGAGCGCATCGGCATGGCGTGGCTCGCCGCCGCCTGCTTCGTCCTGGGCCTCTTTCCGGCCACCTTTCTGCTCCTGCTGAACCGTGTCAGCGCCTCGCTCACCGGACGGGGTCTATCGCCCGAATCACTGGAATCATCGGGCTGGCTTTGGCTGGTCCCGACCGCGCCCGCGCAGGCGAGTTACGCCCCGGTCATTTTCCTGGTCGTGGTGGTCGCCGTGACGCTGTTCAGCTTTCTGCTGGTGCGACGCTTCTACCACGGGCGCGTGCGCTTTTCCGATCCCTGGGACTGCGGCTTTCCTGCGCAGACCCCGCGCATGCAGGACACCGCCGACGCATTCGGCCAGCCGATCCGGCACGTCTTCGGGCCGCTTTACCTCATGAAGCGCCATCTGCCGGGCCCGGACGATCGGGTGCCCCGCTACTCGCTGCGGATCGAGGACCGCCACTGGTATTGGCTGTATCTGCCGGTGGCACGGTTTGCCGAATTCCTTGCCGTGAAGATCGGCTTGCTGCAGCAGGGCAGGATCAGCATTTACCTCCTCTACAGCTTCCTCACGCTGATCGCGCTGCTGGTGTTCGTGCGCTGACCGGCCTGCCATGAGCTACGCGCCGGGAATCGCGTTCCAGATCCTGCAGTCGGTGCTGGTGGTCCTTGCGGCGCCGTTGCTCCTCGGATGGGTGAACCAGTGCCGCGCCTGGCTGCAGAACCGATCCGCGCCAAGCATCCTGTTGCCCTACTGGACGCTGGCGAAGCTGTTCCACAAGGACGCGGTGATCGCGCGCAACGCCTCGCCGCTGTTTCGCCTCACACCCTACGTGCTGTTCGGATGCATGTGGCTCGCCGCCGGCATCGTGCCGGTGCTCGCCACCGATCTGCCGTTTGCGCCCGCCGCCGACATCATTGCGCTCGTGGGCGTATTTGCCCTCGCGCGCGTGTTTGCGGCGCTCGCCGCAATGGACATCGGCACTTCGTTCGGCGGGCTCGGCGCGCGGCGCGAGATGCTGATCGGCTTTCTCGCCGAGCCCGCCATGCTGATGGCCATGTTCACGGCGGCGTTCATCAGCGGCTCGACGCAGCTGACGACCATCGTCGCCACGCTCGCGCATCGCGAGTTCGCGATCTACCCGAGTCTCGCGTTCGCCGCGGTCGGCTTCCTGATGGTGCTGCTCGCGGAAAACGCGCGCATCCCGGTCGACAATCCGGCCACCCACCTCGAGCTCACCATGGTCCACGAAGCCATGATTCTCGAGTACTCCGCGCGCCACCTCGCGCTGATCGAGTGGGCCGCGGCGATCAAGCTCTTCGCCTACATGACGATCGGCTTCGCTCTGTTCCTTCCCTGGGGCATTGCCGAGGCCGGGAACTGGGCCATGCTGCCGGTTGCGCTCGCGGCGCTTGCCCTGAAGCTGGCGCTCGCGGGCGCCGGACTCGCGCTGCTCGAGACGCTGCTCGCCAAGGTGCGCTTGTTCCTGGTTCCGGAATTCCTTTCCACCGCCTTCCTGCTCGGAGTGCTCGGCATGCTGACCCACTTCCTGGTGAAGGGCTGAAGCGCCAATGCCGCTGGCCGGCCAGATCGTCAACCTGCTCGCCGCGCTGCTGCTGCTGATCGCGTTCGCGATGCTGTCGCAGCGCCGGATTCTGACGCTGATCAAGCTGTTCGCCTGGCAGGGCGTCGCGCTCGCGGCCTCGACGGTGATCGTCGCCTGGTCGACCGGCCAAGCCCATCTCTACTTCTCGGCCGCGCTCACGGTCGCGCTGAAGGTAGTGCTGATTCCCTGGGTGCTGCATCGCCTGATCGACCGGCTGCACGTGCGCTGGGACATCGAAACCCTGATCAACATCCCGGCGACGATGCTCATCGGCATCGGCCTGGCGATCTTCGCCTTTGCGCTCGCCACCCCGATCTCGCAGATGGCCAACACGCTCACCCGCTCCACGCTCGGGATCGCGCTCGCGAGCGTGCTGCTGTCGTTCCTCATGATGATCGTGCGCCGCAAGGCGGTGCCGCAGGTCATCGGGTTCCTGGCGATGGAGAACGGGCTGTTCTTCGCCGCGACCAGCGCCACCTACGGCATGCCGCTGGTCGTCGAACTCGGCGTCGCGCTCGATGTCCTGGTGGGCACCTTCATCTTCGGCATCTTCTTTTTCCACATCCGCGAGCAGTTCGACAGCCTAGAGATCCACCACATGGAAAAGCTGAAGGAAGACTGACGTGGAGATCGCGCTGGTTCTCGGTGTTCCGCTCCTGGGCGGCGTGCTGCTCGCCCTGTTCGGCCACAAGCGCTGGGCACCCGAGCTCAACACGGCGATGAGCCTGGTGACGTTCGCCGCCGCGGCGCTGCTCACCGCCCGGATCATCGCCGACGGCCCGATGGTGGCCCTGCAGGAACAGTTCTTCGTCGACCCCTTCAACGTATTCCTGGTTGCGCTGACCGCGTTCGTCGCATTCACCACGGCGCTCTTTTCGCGCCCGTACATGCGAATCGAGGAGCATCACGGCCGCGTGAATCCGGCGCGGCTGCGCCTATACCACAGCATGTACCAGCTGTTCACCTTCACCATGGTGCTGTGCCTAGTGTCGAACAACGTCGGCGTTCTCTGGGTCGCGCTGGAAGGCGCAACGCTGTCGACCGTGCTCCTGGTGAGCCTTTACCGCACGCCGGCGAGCCTGGAAGCGGCCTGGAAATACTTCATCCTGTGCTCGGTGGGCATTGCGCAGGCGCTCTTCGGCGTCATCCTGCTCTACTTCGCGGCCGAGAAGGTGCTGGGCCCGGGCGGCACTTCGCTCCTGTGGACGCATCTTTACGAGGTGCGCAGCCAACTCGAGCCCACGGTCCTTTCGCTCGCGTTCGTTTTCCTGCTGGTCGGCTTCGGCACCAAGGTCGGCTTGGTGCCGCTGCACAACTGGCTTCCCGACGCACACGCCGAAGGCCCGACGCCGATCTCGGCGGTGCTCTCGGGGCTGCTCCTGAACGTGGCGCTGTATGCCGTGGTGAGGAGCAAGGTGCTAGTCGACGGCGCACTGGAAGGCAACTTCTCCGGCCGCCTGATGATGGGATTCGGCCTGCTTTCCATGGTCGTTGCGGCGTTCTTCCTGTCCCGGCAAAAAGACATCAAGCGCATGTTCGCCTACTCCTCCATCGAGCACATGGGCATCATGACGTTCGCCTTCGGCATGGGAGGCGCGGTGGCGGCGTTCGCCGGCCTGCTGCACATGACCGTGCATTCGCTCACCAAGAGCGCGATTTTCTTCACCGTCGGTCACGCCTCGCAGAAGACCGGGACCCAGAGCATGGCCGAGATCCGGGGGCTCATCGAGCAGAGCCCTGCGATCGGCTGGGGTCTCGCGATCGGCAGCTTGGCGATTCTCGGCATGCCGCCGTTCGGCGTCTTCACGAGCGAATTCCTGGTGCTCACCACCGCCATGCGCGAGCAGCCCTGGGCAACGCCGTTTCTGCTCGTCGCGCTCGGCGTGGCGTTCGCCGCGATCTTCGGAAAGGTCCAGCCGATGGTGTTCGGCGAGAGCAGCGCGCGCCGGCTGCCGCACCCGCCGGCGCTCGTCCCCGTGTTCGTGCACCTGGCGATCGTGCTGATTCTCGGCCTCTATATCCCGCCGTACCTGGTCGACTGGTATCGCCAGGCCGCGGCGCTGATCGGGTAGGCGCGGGCGACCATGCCAGAGTCTGCTCTCCAGACCCGGCCGATCGCAGGCGCCATGCCGGCGAGGCGCGCGGTACTCGATGCTTCCGAACTTCGCGAGGTGTGCGGACGCGCACGCGCACAGAAAGGGCGCCTGGTCGCGCTGTGGGGCGGCGACGAGACGCGGCGCCGCGGCGGGTACGCGCTGCACATAGCGCTCGCGGACCGCGACGGGTTGCTCTGGCTCACCGTGCCGCTGCCGCGCGAGCATCCGCGCTATCCGGGGATCGCCGACATCTTTCCAAGCGCAAACCGGATGCAGCGCGCGGCCTACGACCTCGTCGGCATTCACCCGCAGAACAGTGCCGACCATCGCAAGTGGCTGCGTCACCGCGCCTGGCCCGGCGGGGTGTTTCCGCTGCGCAAGGACATCGAGCTTGCAGCGCATTTTCCGCCGGCCGAGGACCATTACCCGTTCGTGAAGGTCGAAGGCGAAGGCGTGCACGAAATCCCGGTGGGACCGGTACACGCAGGTACGATCGAACCGGGCCACTTCCGCTTCTCGATCGTCGGCGAAAAAATTCTGCGGCTGGAAGAGCGCCTCGGCTACAAGCACAAGGGAATCGAAAAGCGCTTCGAATCCATGACGCTGGAAGAGGGTGCGAAGCTTGCCGGGCGCGTGAGCGGCGACTCCACGGTCGCCTTCGCCTGGGCCTACGCCATGGCGGTCGAGGGGGCGAGCGGTACCCGGCCGCCGCCGCGCGCATTGGCACTGCGGGGCATCCTTCTGGAACTGGAGCGCATCGCCAACCATCTCGGCGACCTCGGCTATCTCGGCAACGACGTTGCGCTGTCGTTCGGATTCTTTCAGTTCTGGCGGTTGAAGGAACAGCTGCTGCGGCTGAATGCCGCCCTTTTCGGTCATCGTTACCTGATGGACCTCGTCATTCCGGGTGGGGTCGCAAGCGACTTCCCGCCCGGCGGCGCGGCGCACTTGGTCGAGCGGCTGGAGTCGATACTGGCAGAAGTCGGTACCCTGAGGTCGATCTACGACGAGCACGCCGGGGCCCAGGACCGCTTCATCCTGACCGGCCAAGTAACGACCGACGTGGCGGAAAAGCTCGACCTGTGCGGGCTGGCCGGTCGTGCGGGCGGCATCCGGCACGACCTCCGCGTCGATTTCCCGGTCCCGCCCTTCGACCAACTCGACGTGCGGATCGCCGCCCATACACGGGGGGATGTCGCGGCGCGGGTCTCGGTGCGCTTCGACGAGATCCAAGAATCCGTGCGCCTCATCCGGGCGCTTGCGGCCGGGCTGCCGAACGGGGAAGTCCGTGCGGCGATGGCCAGCGCGCCGGGAAATGCCTGCGGCGCCGGCTGGATCGAGGGCTGGCGCGGCGAAGTACTCGTCGCGCTGGAAACGGCGGACGGCAACCGGATCCATCGCGCGCATCCGCACGACCCGTCGTGGCAGAACTGGCCGCTCCTCGAGCGGGCCGTGCTCGGCAACATCGTGCCGGACTTCCCGCTGATCAACAAATCATTCAATCTGAGCTACAGCGGGCACGATCTCTAACGATGTACCAACTGCTCAAGCAGATTGCGAAGACCGGCATCGTCACCGAGCCGGCGCCCGATCCGGACGAGAACCTACGCCTGCTCGCGCAACGGCTTTCGGAGGTGGTGCTCCGGCATGTCGGCCGCGCGCTTGCGATCCGCCACGTCGATGCCGGCTCGTGCAACGGGTGCGAACTCGAGATTCATGCCCTGAACGGCCCCTTCTACAACCCGGAATGGCTGGGAATCAAGTTCGTGGCGAGCCCGCGGCACGCCGACCTGCTGCTGGTCACGGGGCCGGTATCGCGCAACATGGAGGAGGCGCTGCGGCGTACGTACGACGCGACACCGGAACCGAAGCTTGTCGTCGCGATCGGTGACTGCGGCTGCGACGGCGGAGTTTTCGGCGAGAACTACGCCAGCTGCGGCCGCGTTTCGAACGTCATCCCCGTGGACGTCGCCGTGCCGGGATGTCCGCCGACGCCGACGGCGATCCTGCAGGGAATCCTCACCGCGATCGAGTCGCGGCAGGGCTGATCGCCGGCCGGCTCAGGACTTGCCTGTGCAGGAAGCCGGCATTGCGGGCATCGGGTGACCACGGCAGGTCCATGCCACCTTGCCCGCTTCGACTCGCGGCAGGAGCACGATTTCGATTCCGGATTCGCGGTTCCAGCCTCGAATCACCCCGGCCGGCTCGACAATCCATTTCAGCTCGCCATGTTTCGGGTCGATCCGCGGCGCCATCGTCACCCCGCTTCCGGCGCCGGCAAGCGTGCCGGATTTCGCGGCCGCCGCGGCAACCCGAAGCCTGGCAGCGTCGGCGCCCGCGATCAGGGCGATTGCGGCCGCCTTCTCGGCCGCGCCCCGCACGCCGGGCAGCACGAAACCAACCGCAAGGAACGCGGCGAGGGCAAATCCCGCAACGATGTAAAGCGCAATGCGCATCGGATTCCGCAGCAGGAAAAGCGTAGCACGACGCCGTGGGCGGTGCAGCGCCACCCTGATGCACAATTCGGCAATGGCAGTTACCTATCACCTTCGGATTTCGGGGCGCGTGCAGGGCGTCGGCTACCGCGACGCGATGCGCTCCGAAGCGTTGCGGCATGGCGTGAGCGGGTGGGTGCGAAATCGCCGCGACGGCAGCGTCGAGGCGATCGTGCAAGGCGAGCCCGGCGCGGTCGAGGCGGTCATCGCGTGGGCAGGGCGCGGACCGCCCGCGGCGCGGGTTACGGCCGTCGAGGCCGTCCCGGCGGGCGCCGCGCTCGACCGTCCGTATGACGGGTTCGATTGGATCCCGTCGGCCTAGCCGGTCCGCTTCTTCAGCGCATTCACGACGGAAAATTCCCACGGCCGGCACGCCACCAGCAGGCCGACGCCGGTGCGCTTGCGCACAGGGAGCGACGAATCGACGTCGGCCAGATCGTTGAATTCGGCGACCAGGCGTTCGAGCCTGCGCCGCACCACCGATGCCGACTCCTCCGACACGTCGCGCGCTTCCAGACGCAGGTATTCGCGTGCGCCATCGAACCGGCCCGCCAGGAACTCCCGCATGACGCGGTTTCCGTACGCCTTCTTCACCGGACCGCCGGCGCGCCATGTGAAATCGCGCGCCACCTTCAGACGCGCGCGCTCGCCCGCGCCCCAGTCGATGAGCCCGACGCGCGCCAGCCGGGCAAACGCAAGCGTGAGCTGCGCCCTCGTGATCGAGAATTCGTCGAGGATCTCGGCAAATGTCCAGTCGTTCAGGACCAGCCAGAACACCGACAGCAGGCGCTCGTCGCGCGCCAGCGCCACCTCCTGTTCGAGCGTCAGCTCCGCGGGACCCGCCCTCCGTCCCCGGCTCATGCGCGCGACGTCGTACAGCTCGAGTTCGAGCACCCGGAGGACCTGCTCGATGCGGGCAAGCGTGAACGTGCCGCGCGAGAACATTCGCTTGACGCTCGGCTCGGACAGGCCGAGCCGGCGCGCAAGCTCCGCGTACGTCAGGCCGCGCGCCCGGACGCTCTTCTTGAGGGCTTCGACGAAGCGGCTGCGGGCGGGCACGAGTTTGATGGTATCAGAATCCGATACTTCCGTTCTTCGTATTGCACGCTCCCGGCCGCCGCGCAACACTCGGCTCGCACCAACGGGAAGAGGAGGGACCATGCTCGCGACACTGACCTTTCCGCCGATCGCCAACCCGCGGGGCGGACGGCGCCGGGAGACTGTCCATGCCCGCTCGGCCGAAGACCTGCGACGCGCGCTGCGCGCCGCGCGGGAGAGGGCGCTCAGCCTCGACACCTCCGCGCTGAATTGCCTGCTGCGGGTCGACGGCAGACGCGAGCAGCTCGAGTGCCAGGCGGCGACGCCGTGCGCCGCAGTAGCGGCATCCGTCGGGGCACGCGGCCTTCCGCTCGAGGCCGGGGTGCGCGCCGCCGGCCTCGCCGAATCCGTCGGCGACGCGGTTTCGCGCAACGCGCCCGGCCCCGACGGCGTCCCGATCGTGAGGCACGTCGAAGCGATCACGGTGGTGACCGCAGACGGCGAACTGAGACGCGCGGATCGGGAGTCGAATACCGACCTTTTTCGCCTCGCGGTCGGCGGATACGGCCTGTTCGGTGTCCTCTACAGCATCACCCTGCGTATCGATTCTCTGCTGCACGCGGCGCGGCACGCCCAGGCGCCCGCGGAACTCGATCTCGCCGAACCCGGCACCGCACACGGCGCTCTGCGGAGCGCCGAGTTCCTCGTGCCGCCCGATCAGCTCGAGCGCACGCTTGCCGGATTCAGGGCTCTGGCCGCGGAGCGTCGCCTCCTGCTGCAAAGAATCCTGGTCCGCAGACTGCATGCGGAGAACGAAACCTACCTGCGCTGGGCGGACCGCGAATGGGCCGGGGTCACACTTCATTACCGCACCCGCGCCACGCTGGGAGCGAGCGTGTTCGCAACAGAGATCGAAGCGATATTGCTCGAGATCGCCCTGTCGCTCGGCGGCTCGTTCCCGATCGCCGATGCTCACGTGGCTACGCTTCCCCAGCTGCTGTCGTGCTACCCGAAGCTGGCGGCTTTCGTCGCCGAGAAACGCCGCTTTGACCCTGCCGAACGGCTGCAGAACCGGTGGTACCGACGCATCTCCGCGCTGCTGCGGCGCGAATTGCGCCCCGCGGCCGGGAGCGGATGAACACTGCGCGCTCGTCTCGAGCGCGCTATTCGCGTCGAGAGAGTCTCAGCGGGCGGTGCCGGCGTTGCCGAATACGACCCGCACGTTTTCGGGTGCGAGCCACGCCGAAAGCTCGCTTAGCAACCGTTCATCGGGCCGCACTTTCCACGCCTCGCCAAGCGCGATATCGCAGCTCGCCGCGCCGTTGTCATAGTGCACCAGCACCAGGCAGGCGCCCTCGCCTTCGCTGCGGTACGGCGCCAGCATCTCCATCAGGCGTTTCGCGTCGGCCTGACCGTTCACGTCGAGGCGAAGCCGCGCCGCGTAGCGCCGGCGCACCGCCGCGAGGTCAAGGAGCTCCTCCGCAATGACGCGCAGCCCCCCGGAGAACTCGTCGCGCTGCACCTTTCCCTGGACAAGCAGCAGCGCGTCCTCCTTGATCGATTCGCGATGCCTGTCCAGCATGTCCGCGTACACCGAGATCTCGATCTGCGCCGTGCCGTCGTCGAGCTTCACCATCAACATACGGCCACGCCGCGTCATTTGGGTACGAGCCTCGGCGACGATTCCTGCCAGCCACATCCGGTGCTCCGCCGGCTGAAGCTCGGCCAGCGGCTGCAGCGGAAATCCCGCCAGATCGCGCGCGTACACCGAAAACAGGTGTCCGGACAGCGAGAACCCGAGCGCCGCCTTTTCTTCCAGGAGCTGGCGTTTCAGGTCCCACGCCGGCGCATCGACCACCGCATCGCTGCCGGCGCGCGCATGCTCCCCGTCGCCGAACAGGCTGGACTGCGATGCCATGCGCTCGGCCTGCTCCGCCGCCTCCAAGGCCCGACCGACCGAGGCGAGCAGTTTCGCCCGGTTCGGCTCCATGCCATCGAAGGCCCCGGCGCGCACCAGAGCTTCGACCACGCGCCGATTCACGCGGCGCTTGTCGACGCGCGTGAAGAGCTGATACAGCGAATCGAACGGCGCGCTCGTGCTCGCGTCCACGATTGCCCCGATCGCCGCCTCGCCGGTGCCGCGTACCGCGCCCAGGCCGTAACGCACGGATTCCCGGTCGACCGGGACAAAGCGATACCCGGAACGATTGATGTCCGGCGGCAGGATCCGAAGCCGGTTCGCCACTGCGTCCTCGTAAAGCGCCCGCACCTTGTCCGTGTCGTCCATCACGGCGGACAGGTTGGCCGCCATGAATGCGGCCGCATGGTGCGCCTTCATGAACGCCGTCTGGTAGGCAAGCAGCGCGTAGGCGGCGGCATGCGAGCGGTTGAATCCGTACCCCGCGAATTTCGCCATCAGGTCGAAGAGCTGCGTTGCCCGGCCGCGCGACAGGCCGTTCTTCTGCGCCCCGGCGACGAACGTGTCGCGCTGTGCATCCATCTCATCCTGCTTTTTCTTTCCCATCGCGCGCCGCAGCAGGTCGGCGCCGCCGAGCGTATAGCCGCCCATCACCTGCGCGATCTGCATCACTTGTTCCTGGTACACCATGATCCCGTAGGTCGGGCCGAGAATCGGCTCCAGGCGCGGATCCAGGTAATCCACGCGCTGCTGGCCGTGCTTGCGTGCGATGAATTCCGGGATCAGGTCCATCGGCCCGGGACGGTAGAGGGCCACAAGCGCGATCACGTCCTCGAAACGGTCGGGGCGCGCCCGCTTCACCAGATCGCGCATGCCGCGCGATTCCAGCTGAAACACGGCGCTGGTATTGCCGGCCGATATCAGCCGGTAGGTTGCCTCGTCGTCCAGTGGAATTCGCTCGAGCGAGAACTCCTCCTCGCCAAGCATCCGCACGTAGCGCTCGGCCCAGTCCAGAATCGTGAGCGTGGTCAGGCCGAGAAAATCGAACTTCACCAGTCCGATCGCCTCGACGTCGTCCTTGTCGAGCTGCGAAATGACGTTCGTCGTGCCCTCGGCCGCGTACAGCGGGCAGAACTCGGTCAGCTTTCCGGGCGCGATCAGGACGCCGCCCGCGTGCATGCCGACATTGCGCGTCAGCCCCTCGAGCTTCTCGGCGAGCGCGAGCAATTCCCTCACTTCGTCCTCGTTGCGCTCGCGCTCCGCGAGCAGCGGCTCCATCTGGCGCGCTTCGCGCAGCGTGACGGTCCTGCCCGGCTGGACCGGGATGAGCTTGGCGATCTGGTCGCAGAAGCTGTAGCTGAGGTCGAGCACGCGCCCGGTATCGCGCACGACGGCGCGCGCCGCCATCGTTCCGAACGTCGCGATCTGCGATACCGATTCCTCGCCGTATTTGCGGCGCACGTAGTCGATCACCATGTCCCTGCCGTCCTGGCAGAAGTCGATGTCGAAGTCGGGCATCGACACGCGATCCGGATTGAGGAACCGCTCGAACAGCAGCTCGTAGCGGAGCGGATCGAGATCGGTGATGCCGAGCGCATAGGCCACCAGCGAGCCGGCCCCGGAGCCGCGACCCGGTCCCACCGGCACGCCCTTCGGGAATCGCGCGTCGCGGTGCGACTTGGCCCAGTTGATGAAATCCGCGACGATCAGAAAATAGCCTGCAAAACCCATCTGCACGATGGTCGCGATCTCGAATTCCAGCCGCGCACGATAGCGCGGCGCCTCGCGCTCCCGCAGCCCGGGGTCCGGAAAGAGCCGCGCGAGGCGTGCCGCGAGCCCCTGCTGCGCCTGGCTTTCCAGATAGGCGTCGACGGAGACGCCGCCGGGAGTCGGGAAGGCCGGCAACCGGCTCCTCCCCAGTTCGATTTCGAGGTTGCAGCGGCGCGCGATTTCGACCGAGTTTGCGAGCGCCTGCGGCACGTCGGCAAACAGACGCGCCATCTCGTCCTGCGATTTGAAGTATTGCTCGGGCGTGTGCGGGCGCGGCCGCCGCGGGTCGCCGAGCGCGTAGCCTTCGGCAATGCAGACGCGCGCCTCGTGCGCCTTGAAATCATCGGGCAGGAGGAACTGCACGGGGTGCGTCGCCACGACCGGCAGTCCCGACTTTCCGGCAAGCGCGAGCGTGCGCGTCGTTACCGCGTCCGAATTCGCCTGACCCGCGCGCTGCAGCTCGAGGTAGTAGCGGCCGGGGAAAAGCCCCGCCCACGCGCCGGCCAACCGTGCGGCGGCGGCGTCGTTTCCGGCCGCGAGCGCCTGGCCGACGTCGCCGGACGCCGCACCGGAAAGCGCGATCAGCCCCTCGGTGCCGCCCTCCGCGAACCACGTCCTCGCGATCTCGGCGCGGGCACGATGCTGGTTCTTCAGCCAGGCGCGCGAAAGGAGTTCGGAGAGCTTCTGATATCCGGCGCGCGATGCGCAAAGCAGCAGCAGTCGCGACGGTTTTTCGCGGTCCGCTTCGTTGCGGATCCAGCAGTCCGCGCCGAGAACGGGTTTGATTCCGGCTGCGCGCGCTGCCTGGTAGAACTTCACCATGCCGAAGACGTTGGCGCTGTCGGTGAGCGCGAGCGCCGGCATTTCGTCGGCAGCGGCCTTGGCGACGGCCTCTTCGATGCGGACGATCCCGTCGGTCACCGAGTACTCGCTGTGCATCCTCAGGTGGACGAAGCGCGGAGCGTTCACAAAAAAATTCTACCACCGCGTCGCAGCGCCAATTCGCCGCGCGCAGCGACCGATGCGTCGAGTCCGCCTGCATACCGATGCGCGTGTGCGCTGCGTGCGCTCTGCTAACATCCGCCGGGCCATGGAGACCGAGGCCGCGCCGGACAAACCGCTCGCATCGAGCATCGCGTTCGGTGCACTGCTTCTGGGCGCCACCTGCATCGCGCTTTCTCCGATCTGGGTGCGCGTGTCCGACGTCGGGCCGACGGCGAGCGCGTTCTGGCGGGTCGCCCTTGCGGTGCCGCTGCTGTGGCTGCTCTACCCTCTCGCGCCGCAAAAGACGGCGCACCGCGGCCGTGCGCAGTGGATGCTGTTCGCGGCCGCAGGATTTGCGTTTGCGGGCGATCTTGCGTTCTGGCACTGGTCGATCAAGTTCACTTCGGTAGCGAATTCGACTCTGCTCGCCAATCTCGCGTCGATCTTCGTCACCCTTGCGGTGTGGCTGATCTGGCGCCAGCGGCCCACCGCGCTTTTTCTCATCGGACTTGCTGCCGCGCTCGCCGGCGTCGCGATGCTGGTGCGTACCAGCATCGATTTCTCGCCGACCGCGCTACTCGGGGACGCGCTCGGCGTGATCACTGCCATGTTCTACGCCTGGTACCTGCTCTCGGTGAAAGGGGTGCGCGACCGCGGCGCCGCGACGCTGCACTTGATGGCTGTCACGACGACGGTGACCGCGCTGATCCTTTTCCCGGTCGCGCTCGCCTCCGGCGAAGCGCTGCTGCCGCAATCCGCCGCCGGATGGCTGATCCTGCTGGGGCTGGCATGGATCTCGCATTGCGCGGGCCAGGGTCTCATTGCCTTCGCGCTTGCCCATCTCCCGGCGGCGTTTTCTTCCGTGAGCCTGTTGTTCCAGCCCGTGATGGCGGCGGTGTTCGCCTGGATCCTGCTCGGCGAACCGCTGGTCGCGCTGCAGGTAGCCGGAGGCATCGTGGTGCTTACCGGGATCTATCTCGCCCGCCGGGGTTCCACGTAGTGAGCGGTTCGCCGCCGAAGGACCGCCGGCGGTGTTATGCAATGATTGCCTGCGGCTCGCCGGGAGGCGCGGATTCGACCACGCCGATTTCATGGACAGTCTCACCCGCGGCGGCGAGGTGCTGCATCGCGGCGCCAATCAACTCCGGCGCCAGTGCGATGACCAGGCCGATGCCGCAGTTGAAGACACGATGCATTTCGTCCTCCGCAATCGCGCCTGCCCGCTGCAACCAGCCGAACAGTTCCGGGCGCTGCCAGGAGTCTTTCCGTATCACGGCGCGCGTCCCCGCGGGCAGCATGCGCGGCACGTTGCCGGTGATCCCGCCGCCGGTGATGTGGGCAAGTCCCTTGACCGGCACTTGCTCCAGCAGATTGAGGATCGATTTCACATAGATCCGGGTCGGCTGCATGATCGCATCCAGGAGCGCGGCGGCGGGCTTTTCGCGCTCGATGATTCTCCGGATGAGCGAATAACCGTTCGAGTGCGCGCCGCTCGAGGCAAGCCCGAGCAGCGCGTCGCCCGCGCGGATCGAGCGGCCGTCGATGATCCGGTCCTTCTCCACCACGCCGACGCAGAACCCCGCGAGATCGTACTCGCCCTCCGGGTACATCCCGGGCATCTCCGCGGTCTCGCCTCCGATCAGCGCGCAACCGGCGAGCTCGCAGCCGCGCGCGATTCCCCGGATAACCTCGGCGGCGACGCGCGGGTCGAGCTTGCCGCAGGCGAAGTAATCGAGGAAAAACAGCGGCTCCGCGCCCTGGACGAGGACGTCGTTCGCGCTCATCGCCACCAGATCGACGCCGACGGTATCGTGCCGGTCGAGCGCGAATGCCAGTTTGAGCTTGGTGCCCACGCCGTCCGTGCCCGAAACGAGCACAGGGCTGCGGTACTTCTTCGGCACTTCGCACAGCGCACCGAATCCGCCGATGCCGGCGAGCACTTCGGGGCGCAGCGTCCGCCGGGCGAACGGCTTGATCGTTTCGACCAGCGCATCGCCGGCGTCGATGTCCACGCCGGCGTCGCGATAAGAAAGGCGGTCTGCCATGGGAACCGGCGCTCTCGCGCCGCGTGCTAGAGTTGCGCGGTTTTCGTGCCGATTCTACCCGACTGAGCATGCGGCAGCTTGCGCTCGACATCACGCCGCCGCCCGAGCCGACTCTCGAGAACTTCGTGCCTGGCGCGAATGCGGAACTGCACTCGCGCCTGCGCGAACTCGCCGAGGGTCGCCTGGCGGAAAGCGTCCTTTACCTGTGGGGCGAGCCGGGCTCGGGACGCAGCCATCTGCTCGCCGGGACCGCGCGCGCGGCTCGCTGCCCGCTCGTCGTGGCCGATGACGTCGAGCGCCTCGACGACGCGGCGCAGGTGGCGCTGTTCCATCGCATCAACGAAGCGCGCGAATCGAGCGGCGCGGTGCTGGCGGCCGGCGCGGCGCCGCCCGCCCAGCTTGCCGTGCGGGAGGACCTGCGGAGCCGCCTGGGCTGGGGCCTTGTCTACCATGTGAAGCCGCTCACCGATGCCGAGCGCGCGGTTTTCCTCGCGCGCGAAGCCGAACGCCGCGGCGTGCGGCTTCCCGAGGAGGCGGTGCGCTACCTCCTCGTCCGCGCGCGCCGCGACCTGCGCTCGCTCATTTCGATCCTCGCGTGGCTCGACCGCGCGTCGCTCGAGCAGCAGCGGCACATCACCCTGCCGCTCGTGCGCGAGGCGCTCAAAACGCTGGACGAATGAAGCTTGCCCTGTTCGACCTCGACAACACGCTGCTCGTCGGCGACAGCGACTACGAGTGGGGTCAGTTCCTGGTCGACCGCGGCGTGCTCGACGCGGCCGAATACGAAGCGCAGAACCGCGAGTTCTACGCCCGCTACGTGGCGGGCTCGCTCGACATCCACGAGTTCCTCGGCTTTGCCCTGCGGCCGCTCGCCGAGCACGAGCCGCAGGACCTCGCGCGATGGCACGCCGATTTCATGCGCACGCGGATCGTGCCGATGATCGGCGACCGGGCGCGCGCGCTCGTCCGCAGGCACCAGGACAACGGAGACCTCTGCGCCATCGTCACCGCGACCAACCGCTTCGTGACCGGACCGATCGCGCGCGAGTTCGGCGTCGCCCACCTGATCGCGACCGAGCCCGAATCGGTGGAGGGGCGGTTCACCGGGCGCGTTGCGGGAACGCCGTGCTTCCGCGAAGGCAAGATCCGGTGCGTTGCCGACTGGCTCGACGGACTGGGCCTGCGGCTGGAGGATTTCGCGCAAAGCGCCTTCTACAGCGATTCGCACAACGATTTGCCGCTCCTCGAGCGCGTATCGCGGCCCGTTGCGGTGGATCCCGACCCGGAACTCGAGGCCGAAGCGATGCGCCGCGGCTGGCCCGTCATTTCCCTGCGCCAGGACCAGCGCCCGCGCCCTTCGTGATCAAGCGCTTCATCCGCCGGGTGCTGGGGCTGCGCGAGGAGGGTCCGTTGCGGATACCGCGCGGCGAGCACCGTCTGACCCGCGAGCGCATCAGCCCCGCGGCGCTCAAGGTCTGCGACACGCTTGCGGCGCACGGATTCGCCGCCTGCGTGGTGGGCGGCGCGGTGCGCGATCTGCTGCTGGGAATCACGCCCAAGGACTTCGATGTCGCAACGGACGCCCGGCCCGAACAGGTGAAGCCGCTGTTTCGCCGCGCGTTCGTGATCGGACGGCGTTTCCGGCTGGTTCACGTGATGATCGGACCCGAAGCGATCGAGGTTTCCACCTTCCGCGCCGCAGGCACCAATGCGGCAAGCGAAGGCGATTCGGCGCGCGCCACCGACGAGCACGGGCGGGTGCTGCGCGACAACGTGTTCGGCACGCAGGAAGAGGACGCGCGGCGGCGCGATTTCTCGATCAATGCGCTCTATTTCGATCCAGCCACCGAGGAAGTCATCGATTACCACCGCGGATTGGCCGACTTGCGCAAGCGGGCGCTGCGCATGATCGGCGACCCCGAAACGCGCTACCGCGAAGACCCGGTGCGCATGCTGCGCGCGGTCCGGCTCGCCGGAAAGCTGGGGCTTTCGCTCGACCCGGCGACGCGGGCGCCGATTCGCAGTCTCGCACCGCTGGTCGAACGGGTGCCGCCGGCGCGCTTGTTCGACGAAATGCTCAAGCTCCTCCTTTCCGGGCACGCCAGCGCCTGCCTGCGGCAGCTGCGCGACGAAGGCCTGCACCAGGGGCTGCTGCCGCTTCTGGACGTGATCCTGGAGCAGCCGCTCGGCGAGCGCTTCGTCACGATGGCGCTCGCGCAGACCGACGCGCGCGTACTCGCCTCCAAGTCCGTGTCGCCGGCGTTCCTGTTTGCCGCGCTGCTCTGGCACGAGGTGCTCGCGGCGTGGAAAGAACGGGAGAAGCGCGGAACGCGGCTGGTTCCGGCGCTCGAATCGGCGATGGACGAAGTGCTCGACGCGCAGTGCGAAAAGCTGGCGATCACGCGGCGGCTGACCGCCACGATGCGCGAAATCTGGGCCATGCAGCCGCGCTTCGAGCAGCGCTCCGGGCAGCGTCCTTTCCGCCTTCTCGACTCGCCGCGCTTTCGCATGGGTTACGACTTCCTCGCGCTGCGGGCGGCGAGCGGCGAGGCGTCGGCCGAACTGGAGGCCTGGTGGCGCGCGTTCCAGAGCGGCGACGCGGAAACGCGGCGGCTGATGCTCTTGCCGGGGGTCGCGCCGAAGAAGCGGCGCCGGCCACGCCGGCGGAAAACGGCGCCCGCGCCCGCTCCGCCCCGGGAATGACCGTCGCCTACGTGGCCTTGGGCGCGAACCTCGGCGACCCGCGCAGCCAACTGCTCGCCGCGTTCGCGGATCTCGCGCGCCTCCCCGATACCCGGCCAACGGGACGATCGAGCCTGTACCGCAGCGCGCCGCTCGGCTACGCGAACCAGCCCGACTTCCTGAACGCGGTCGCGAGGCTCGAAACCGGCCTGCCTCCCGCGGAACTGCTCGCGCGCCTGCAGGCGATCGAACGTGCCCACGGCCGCGTGCGCAGGTTTCGCGATGCGCCGCGCACGCTGGACCTCGACCTGCTGCTCTACGGCGCGGCGCGGATCGACACGCCCGCACTCACCGTGCCGCATCCGCGCATGCACGAGCGCGCGTTCGTGCTCGTGCCCCTGCTCGAGCTGGATGCCGGGATCTCGATCCCGGGTCGCGGCAGCGCCGCCGAACTGCTCCGCGCCTGCCCCGCGCCGGCGGTCGAGCGCCTCGGCGCGTAGCCATGGAGCGTCTCCAGTACATTGCCGTCGAGGGGCCGATCGGGGCCGGCAAGACAAGTCTCGCGAAGCGCCTCGCCGAGCGTCTGAGCGCCGAACCGGTGCTCGAGCGGCCCGAAGAGAACCCGTTTCTCGCCCGCTTCTACCAGGACATGGCGCGCTACGCGCTGCCGACCCAGATCTTCTTCCTGTTCCAGCGCGCGCGGCAGCTCGAACCGCTCGCCCAGCTCGACCTCTTTGCGCGGCCCGTGGTGGCGGACTTCCTGATCGAAAAGGACCCGTTGTTCGCGCACGCAACGCTTTCCGGCGACGAACTGGTGCTGTACCAGAAGATCTACGATTCGCTGCGGCCGCAGGCGCCCGCGCCCGACCTGGTGATCTACCTGCAGGCGCAGCCGGATACGCTCGCCGAGCGCATCCGGCGGCGCGCCGCAAGCTACGAGCGCGCGATCGGCGAAGGGTACCTGGCGCTGCTCGTCGAAAGCTACGCCCGGTTCTTCCACCACTACGCGGCGGCGCCGGTCCTCATCGTCAATTCCGAGAACCTGAACTTCGCCGCGCGCGAGGACGACTTCGAGTTGCTGGTCGAGCGCATGCACGCGATGAAGGCGAGGCGCGAGTTCTTCAGCCTCGGCTAGGCTCGGCGGCGACGTGGACATCATCCAAGACATCGAGGGTATGCGGCGGACGCGCAGGGCCGCTCGCGGATGCGCGTTCGTCCCCACCATGGGCAATCTGCACGAGGGACACCTTGCGCTCGTGCGGCTCGCGCGCGCCCTGCGCGCCCCGGTCGTCGTGAGCATCTTCGTGAACCGGCTCCAGTTTGCGCCCAGCGAGGACTTTGACCGCTATCCAAGAACGTTCCAGGCCGACTGCGAAAAGCTCGCCGCGGAAGGCGTCGACTTGGTGTTCGCGCCCGACGAACGGACTCTTTACCCCGAACCACAGACCTACATCGTCGAGCCGCCGGCGATCGCGAACGAGCTCGAGGGCCGCTTCCGGCCCCGCTTCTTCCACGGCGTTGCGACGATCGTCCTCAAGCTCTTTCACTGCGTGCAACCCGAAGTCGCGGTGTTCGGAAAGAAGGACTATCAGCAGCTGCACATCGTCCGCGGCATGGTGCGCCAGCTCAACCTGCCGGTCGAGATCATCGCCGGCGAGACCGTGCGCGAGGCCGACGGCCTGGCGATGAGCTCGCGCAATGCCTATTTGTCACCGGCAGAGCGCGCGCAGGCGCCGAATCTGTATCGCGTGCTTGCGGCGATCGGCGAGGACAGGACGACCTGCGAAGAGGCGATTCGGTCGCTTGAAGCGGGAGGCTGGACCACGGACTACATCGAAATCCGCCGCCGGAACGATCTTGCTCCGCGGCAGCCGGGCGACCGCGAACTCGTCGTGCTCGCCGCTGCCCGGCTTGGCGCAACGCGCCTCATCGACAACCTCGAGTTCGCCGCCTGAGCGGTGCGCGCACGGGCGGCAGTTCGTCCCGAATCGGGTGCTTATCGCAATTCGCTGAAGCGAATTCTAGGAAGGATACGGATCGAACGTGATCGACTGGACCGGGCAACCCATCGCCTCGGCGAGCTTGTCCATCGCGTCGTCCGTGAGTTGCACCGGCTGAAAATCCTCGTCACCGCCCCTGGAGGAGATGAACGCCTTGGCGGCGTCCTCGCTGTTCCAGGTCACGACCGGGTCGGGCTCGACTCCCGGAATCTGCCGGCAGATGGGGAATCCGTCCGTCTTGTAGACGATCGCGTACATGCAGCCCTCCAGAATTGCTCGAACCGGACGATCGCAAAAACTTTAACGCATGTTCGCGCCGCTGGCTAGGGGACTCGGTCTCAGAACCCGGCGACGCAGCCGTCGCCGCGCGGATCGAACGCGCCTTCGAGCGCGCCGTCGGTGCGCCGCACCAGCGCTCCGGCGTGCCCCATGATCTCGTCGAAATCGCCGACCACCTCGACCTCGTGGCCGCGGCGCCGCAGCTCCGCGATCGTCTCCGGGGGGAAGCGCGACTCCATCTTCAGCGTCTCGGACATCGAGCCCCAGGTCCGTCCGAGCAGCCAGCGCGGCGCCGAAACGGCAACCTG